>JABLTO010202319.1_pt1 | contig 49381 bp, 36 predicted proteins | sample 7160091 | NCBI WGS metagenome assembly JABLTO01 (sample SAMN14651225, study PRJNA627086) | human gut metagenome | isolation source: feces | host: Homo sapiens
CAAAGGTGCAGGCAGCGAAGCGTCCCTGCCAGTAACTTTGCGCGTCCGCAGACGCGCCCCCAAGCTGCTCTTCCCCCAAGATTCCGTGAAGAACCGAAAAAACCTCCGAAACACAGCCGCGTTTCGGAGGAAGAAAGATGTATATATAGAGGAAGTTACTTCTTCAGTTCAATCCCTTGACCCTTCAGCCGCGCAACCACGCCGTCAACAACCGCCTGCACTTCGTCGCGGGTGAGCGTGCGCTCCGGGTGCGAGAAGGAGAGGCGAATCGTGATGGTCTTGCCGGTGATGTCGCTGTATGTGCCCAGCACGGTCACCTTCTGCACCAGCGGGGAGTTCTCCGCCTTCACCGCGTCCAGAATCGGCTGGCAGCGATTGACCACGAAGGTCAAATCCTGCTCCATGCCGGGGAAGCGGGACGGCTCGCGGTAGACGATGGGCGCGGGCGCGATGGACGCAAGCGCTTCCGTGTCGATTTCGGCAAACACAATCGCCGCCTTCTTGTCGATGTTCTTGGCGACAACCGGGTGCGCCACGCCGATTTCGCCGAGGTCAACGCCGTCCAGCACGATGGCGTTCAGGTTCTTCGGATGCTCATAGGAGTGGGTCGCGGTCATTGCGTGGAAGGACAAATCCTTGTGCAGAATGTCGCTCACGGCGACGCACAGCATGTCGCGCAGGCGGAAATACAGCGTTTCCACGTTATCGACCTTGCTGAAGAGCGTCACGCACAGCTTCTTGTGCTCCTTCGCCAGCTTGTTCTCGTCCACGCCGTCGATGACGTGACCGATTTCAAAGATGCCGAACGACGGCGCATAGCCCGTGTTGACCTTCACCTGGCACAGCTGGGTGGGAATCATGGAGCGGCGCAGCGTCTCGATGTTGGGGTTGGAGGCATTGAGCAGCTTCACGTTGTCCTCGACGGCGATGCCGAGCTTCTTGTAGTCGTCAGCGTACTGCCAGATGTAGGAATGCACCTCGTGCAGCGAATAGCGCTTGACGAGGATGTCCTTCAATTTGTCCTCCACCGTCTTTTCGGTGGACATGCGAACCGGGTAGAGCGGGGATTCCGCCGTGTGCAGGTCGAAGTTGTCGTAGCCGTAAATGCGGGTGATTTCCTCGATGATATCCGCCTTGATGGTTACGTCCTTCGTCGCGCGCCAGGAGGGGACGTCCGCGGTGAAGGAATCGCCGTCCCGCGTCATGCCGAAGCCCAGCGCGGTCAGCGTGTGCATGATTTCGTCGGAGGAGATGTTGATGCCGGTGTAGCGGTCAACAAACGCCTTGTCAAAGGACAATTGCACCTTCGGATAGTGGAAGGCGTACTCGTCGGTCAGGCGGGAGGTGACGCGCATTTCCGGGTCGTATTCCTGCAAAAGCTTGATGAAGCGGGCGATGGCGACGGTCGTCATTTCCGGGTCAAGGCTCTTTTCGTAGCGGGCGGAGGCGTCGGTGCGGTGGGCGAGGCGGACGCTGCTCTTGCGGACGGACGCCGCGTCGAAGGTGGCGGATTCCAGCGTCAGGCTCGTCGTGTCATCGACGATTTCGCTGTCCAGACCGCCCATGATGCCCGCGATGGCAACCGGCTTGTCGCCGTTGCAGATCATCAGCGTGTTCGGGTCGATGGTGCGCTCCACCTTGTCCAGCGTCTGGAAAGGGAAGCTCTCCGGGAAGCGGCGGATGCGGATTTTCTCCACCTTGCGGCTGTCGAAGGCGTGCATCGGCTGCCCCATTTCCAGCATCAGGTAGTTCGTCAGGTCGGCGAGGAAGTTGATGTCGCGCATACCGCAGTAGTTCAGGCGGATACGCATCGCCATCGGGCTGACGTGGCGGTTGATGTTCTCCACCCGCAGGCAGGAGTAGCGCTGGCACAGCGGGTCTTCAATCTTCATGTCGATGGCGGGCAGATTGTTGTACGCCGCCAAATCCGCCACGGGCAGGGCTTTCAGCGGACGGCCGGACAGGGTGGAGAATTCGCGCGCCATGCCGTAGTGCCCCCACAGGTCGGGGCGGTTCGTCAGGGACTTGTTGTCCACCTCGAAGATGATGTCGTCAATGGGGTAGAGCGCCTTCAAGTCCGTGCCGCAGGGAACGTCCTCCGGGATGACCATGATGCCGGAATTGTCGTCGCTGATGCCGATTTCCTTCTCCGAGCAGCACATGCCGTAGGACGTGTACCCGGCGAGCTTGCGCGGGCTGATGGTGATGTCGCCCAGCTGCGCGCCCACCTTGGCGAACGCGGTTTTCATGCCCAGCTGCACGTTCGGCGCGCCGCAGACCACGTCGGTCAGCTGCCCGTCGCCTGCGTCCACCTTCAGCAGGTGCAGCTTGTGGGATTCGGGGTGATTCTCTACGCTGACGATCTGCGCGGCGACAACGCCGGACAAATCCGCGCCCTTGTGGAAAATTTCATTCTCAACTTCCGCCGTGGACAGGGAGAACTGGCGAATCAGCGCCATTTTGTCAAGACCCGTCAGGTCAACGAAGTCGGAAATCCAGTTCATTGAGATCAGCATGTTCGTCTTTCCTCCGCATTACTCGTCGTCCGTGAACTGCGCCAGGCGCGTCAGGCTGCCGCTGTTCAGGTCGCGAATATCCTTCACGCCGTACTTCATCATGGCAAGGCGCGTCATGCCCAAGCCGAACGCGAAGCCGGTGTACTGCTCCGGGTCGATGCCGCCGGCTTTCAATACTTCGGGGTGAATCATGCCGCAGGGGCACAGCTCCAGCCAGCCGGAATGCTTGCACGACGGGCAGCCCGTGCCGCCGCAGATGAGGCAGGAAATATCCAGCTCAAAGCCCGGCTCAACGAACGGGAAGAAGCCCGGACGCAGGCGGACTTTGATGTCCTTGCGGAACACCTCGCTCAGCATCGTTTTCATGAAGTAGATCAGGTTCGCGATGGAAATGTCCTTGTCCACCATGATGCCTTCCATCTGGAAGAACGTGTTTTCGTGGCAGGCGTCGGTCGCCTCGTTGCGGAAGCAGCGGCCGGGGAAAATCGCCTTAATCGGCACGCCGTCGTTCACCAGCGCGTCGCGGTAGCGGCGGTAGATGGCGTTCTGGGCGGCGGAGGTCTGCGTTTTGAGCAGCTGCCCGTTGTCCAGATAATAGGTGTCCTGCATGTCGCGCGCGGGGTGGAACTTCGGAATGTTCAGGCTCTCGAAGCACTCGTAGTCCGTCACGACCTCGGCGTAATCCTCCACCGTGAAGCCCATCGACTTGAACACCTGCTCGCACTGGCGCTGCACCAGCGTAATCGGGTGATACGACCCGCGGGTCATGTCCGGCGGCATGGAAATGTCAAATTCGGGCAGGGCGTTGATTTCGCGCTGCAATTCCTGTGCCTTGAGCGCTTCCAGCTTTTCCGCCAAGGCGACGGTGATGGCGGTTTTCAGCTCGTTCGTCTCGCGCCCGACGGTCTTTTTCTGCTCGTCGGTCAAGCCGCCCATGCCCTTGAGCGCGTCGGTCACTTTGCCCTTGCGGCCGAGGTAATTCACGCGCAGGGCTTCCAGATCCACCATGTTGGCGATCTTCTTCAGCTCGGAATCAAAGCTGCTTTTCAGGGCTTCGATCTTCTCGTTCATTCCGGATGTTCCTCCTTACAGTTGGATGAAAAAAGCCCGTCCCATCGTTTGATGAGACGGACTGAATCCGCGGTACCACTCGTCTTGCGGCAAGGAAAAAATCCCGCTGCCGCCGCTTGATAGGCGATAAGGCTGCCCATGCCGAAAAACTCACGGGATGAAGGTTCACGCTGTGCGCCCTGCCGCCTCGCACCACCCGGCGGCTCTCTGATATCCTATTTCCTGCATTCGCCTGTGCCATCTGCTCGCGCCTTTTTCCTTCTGGCGTCCGCTCGTTCCACTTAGCGTAGCGCTGCTACGCTGCGTTTCACTCCCGTTAGCCAGCAGAAAAAATTCGCTTCGCATCTTGGCACATTCTCATTTGGAAATAGGAAGGGGACTTGCACGCGCTACTGTTTCCCGGTCATCGCTTCCAATATTTCGCTGACTTTCGTCGGCACGCTCTATCTTACCATAGGTTGGGACGTTTTGCAAGGGGGCAAATTCGGAAATTGGAATGCGGAATGCGGAATAAAAATCGCACGGAAGTGGAATTCTTTCCATCTTACAGGCGAACAAACCGTGAATTTTTCCGATTTATTATTTACAAGCCATTTTTTTGTGCTATACTGTAAGATGCGTTATCATGTAAAGCGCGAAGCAGGCGCTTGCGTGAAAGTCCGCGCGGGGGAGGGACAAAATGCCCTCCGCACAAGGCGCGGCAGGGAACTTCGCGCACAAACGCGCGGAAGAAAGGAAAGGAAGCCGGATGAGCAACAGCCGTCCACCCTATGATGGCGCCGGGGACGCCGGACAGAATCCTCAGCAGCCCGGTTTTTCGCAGGGCAATTATCCGCCGGCGCAGGGCTATGCCCCGAATGGCGGCTACGCGCCCAATGATGCCTATGGTCAGGGCTACGCGCCGCAAAACGGCTATGGGCAGCAGCCCTATGGTCAGCAGGGGTATGCGGATTATCAGCAGCCTTATGGTCAGCAAGGCTATCAGCAGCCGTACGGTCAGCAGGGCTATCAGCAGCCGTATGATCAGCAGGGTTATCAGCAGCCGTATGGGCAGGGCTATGAGCAGCAGGGGTATCAGCAGCCATACGCCCAGCAGCCTTATCAGCAGCAGCCGTATGACCAGCAGGGGTTTGTGCAGCCCGGCGGGTATCAGCAGCCCTACGAGCAGCAGGGATATCAGCAGGGGTACAGCCAGCAGAATCCGCAGGAAACGGATTTGCCGCCGGAGCAGCAGTACGCGCAGTACACCCCCGACGGTCAGCGCGTGTACCCGACGTCGGGGCGCAGCGGCTTCCGGGTGCAGCCGGCGGCGCACAGGGAAATTCCGTGGGATACGATTGCGAAAGTATTGATGTTCGGCGTGCTGCCGATTCTCTTCATTTTGAGCATGGTCTTCGCGTGGACGGCGGTGAAGTGGGTCGTCCTCGTCGGCGCGGTGGCGAGCATCGCCGCGCTGTGGCTCCGCGAGCTGGTTACGCCCAACGCGCGGCTGGTGCTGTCGCTTTTGCTGGCGTCGGCGGCGGTCGTCTGCCTCGTCAGCGCACTGGCGACGAACGCGGCGGATAACCAGAACCCCGCGCAGCCGAATCAGTCCGGCCAGATGCAGCAGGGGAGTACATCGGGCAATAACCTCGATGTCAACCTGACCGCGACGGACACGCCCAATCCCGCGCCCACGCCCACCGCGACGCCTGTGGATGACTCCGAGGAGTGCTACGCGCAGCTGCATTCCTTCTTCACGCTGTGGAAGAACAACGCCATCAGCCAAATGGTCAACCTGACGGCCCCGTCGTGGCGCAGCAGCATCAAGGGCGGCACAGACGCGGTGACGCAGAAGCTCTTCGGCGAGGTGCTGACCAACCGCACGCCCGTCAGCTGGGATTTTACGGCCATCACGGGCACATCGAACGACATCGCCCGCATGGTGACGGTGCGCGCCGTCATCAACAAGAACAACACCCTGGGCGAAAGCGTCTACCTGTGGAAGGTGCGCATGGTCAAGGAGGACGGCGTGTGGTACGTTGACCCCGCGACGCTGCAAAGCAACGAGCAGGAAAGCACCGCCACCCCGACCAACGCCCTTGCCACCCAGCCCGTGCTGAACACCAGCCATCCGGACTTGATTCTCTACTACAACCAAAACGGCGGAACGTATTACCACATCGACCCGAACTGCGCGTCCATCAATCAGCGGTATCGCCCGCTGACGGCATCCTTCAAGTGGACGCAGATTGACGACGAACCGTACAAAAACCTGGAGCAGTGCAAGGTGTGCGGCGCACCCCTGCGCGAAGACAAGAGCAACTGATACTCACATATAATATTAGGAGGACAACACGATGGACACCAATGCCAAGCTGTATCAAGACATGACGAAGATTCTCGTCAAGCGTGAGGACATCCAGAAGGCCGTTGCCCAGCTGGGACGGGAAATCACCCACGACTATCAGGGACGCGATCTGGTGATGGTCTGCATTTTGAAGGGCGCGAGCGTCTTCTTCTCCGACCTCATCCGCGAAGTCGATTTGCCCGTGACGCTGGATTTCATGGCGCTTTCGAGCTATCGCAACTCCACCAAGTCCTCCGGCGTGGTCAATCTGGAGAAAGACCTGTCCGTGTCCATTAAGGGGCGCGACGTGCTGATTGTGGAGGACATTGTGGACAGCGGCAACACGCTGTTCTACCTCGGCAAGTATTTGATGGGCCGCGGCGCGTCCTCCATCCGCATTGCGACGCTGCTGGACAAGCCCGACCGCCGCAATCCCGAACACAACCTGACGGTGGATTACCACTGCTTCAAGATTCCGGATGAGTTCGTCGTCGGCTACGGGCTGGATTTCGCGGAGAAGTACCGCAATCTGCCTGATATCGGCGTGCTGGACAGCCGCGTATACGGCGCGGCGCGCGAATAAATCAGCCGATTCTTCCCCGAAAAAGATAAAATTTTTGTTAAGATGGATTTTTCCGCGCACGTCATTCGTCTGTATGGGTATATGTCACAGCAGGCGGATGGCGCTGGAACGGAAGGAGGATGCTCACATTGAAGAAGTCTCGCGGGATGTTCGGCTACGTCGCGGTTTTGCTGCTGATGGTGCTCACCATTTCGATGCTGTTCACCAACGGCTTTGGCAGCAATACCCGTGACCGCCGCATCACCTATCCCCAGCTGCTGACGATGATCGAGGAGGGGCAGGTTCGCTCCGTCGCCATCCGCGGCACGTCGCTGGTGGGCGTGACGACGACGACAACGGTCGCCGACGCGGATTTCCCCGACAAAAACTACGATTTTGAAACCATCATCGGCGCTGATTTCATCGTCACCGCGCGGCAGATGCAGGCGGCAAAGCTCGATAAGCCGCTGGACGAGGTATCCGTCAAGGATTTGCCGTTCACCATCATCTACCGTCAGCCGCTGACCACCCCGTGGTGGTATGACCTGATTCCGCTGGCGATTTCGCTGGTGCTCTGCGGCGTGATGTTCTGGCTGATTATGCGCGCGCAGACCGGCGGCAACGGCAAGGTGATGAACTTCGGCCGCAGCCGGGCGCGCATCCATGACCCGAACAAGAACAAGGTGACGTTCGCCGATGTCGCGGGTGCGGAGGAAGAGAAGGAAGAACTCAAGGAAATGGTGGACTTCCTGCGCAACCCCAAGGCGTACATCGACATGGGCGCGCGCATCCCCAAGGGCGTGCTGCTCATCGGCCCGCCCGGCACGGGCAAAACCCTGCTGGCGAAGGCGGTTGCGGGCGAGGCGGGTGTGCCGTTCTTCTCCATTTCCGGCTCTGACTTTGTGGAGATGTTCGTGGGTGTGGGCGCGAGCCGCGTCCGTGACCTGTTCGACCAAGCCAAGCGCGCTGCCCCGTCCATCATCTTTATTGATGAGATTGACGCAGTGGGTCGCCATCGCGGCGCGGGTCTGGGCGGCGGACACGACGAACGCGAGCAGACGCTGAACCAGCTGCTGGTCGAGATGGACGGCTTCGCAATCAACGAGGGCGTTATTGTCATGGCGGCGACGAACCGCCGCGATATTCTTGACCCCGCGCTGCTGCGTCCCGGCCGCTTTGACCGCACGATTCTCGTCAATTACCCCGATATGGCGGGGCGTGTTGCCATCCTGAAGGTGCACGCCAAGGGCAAGCCCCTTGCGGATGATGTGGATTTGGAGAATATCGCCAAGCGCGTGCCTTTCTCCACCGGCGCGGAGCTGGAAAACATCATGAACGAAGCCGCGATTCTGGCGGCGCGCGGGCGCTTGAAGGCCATCAATCAGCAGACGCTGGTGGAGGCAATCTCCCGCGTGCAGATGGGCCCGGAGAAGCGCAGCCACAAGGTGACGCAGCGCGACAAGCGCATGGTCGCCATCCACGAGGCGGGTCACGCCATCGTCGGGCACGTCCTGCCCAACTGCGACGAGGTGCACCTGATTACCATCGTCCCGCGCGGGCAGGCGGGCGGCTACACGCTGTCCCTGCCGACGGAAGAGGACGATTTGCAGACTTACAGCCAGCTGATGGACTTCGTGGCGATGGGGCTGGGCGGTCATGCCGCGGAGCAGCTTTATCTGGGCGAGTTCACCACCGGCGCAACGAGCGACCTGAAAAAGGCGACGGAGGTCTGCCGCCGCATGGTGACGCAGTTTGGCATGAGCGAAAAGCTGGGCCCGGTCTATCTTGACGGCGATCAGGAAGTGTTCGTCGGCATGGAGTTCGGGCAGAGCCGTGGGTACAGCGAAGAAATGGCGGCGCGCATCGACGCGGAAGTCAAGCGCCTGCTGGAGGAATGCTACCAGAAGGCGGTGGACGCCCTGAGCGCCAACCGCGACCGCATGGAGAAGCTGGTGGACGCGCTGCTTAAGTACGACACCATCAGCCGCCGCGAGTTCGTCACCCTGATGGAAACGGGCGCGCTGCCGGATATTCAGGATGCCGACACCCGCACCACGGGCGATGTGATGATGCAGGATATGGCGGACGAAAAGAAGGAAGAAAGTTCCGAAAAGTCCGCCGAAACGCCTGAAAAGAGCGCGGAAGCCCCCGAAAAGACGGCGGATGCGCCCGAAAATCACCCGGATGCCCCCCATGAAGCCTGATTTGCACACCCACACCACCTCCTCCGACGGGCTGCTTACGCCCGCGGAGCTGGTGGCGCTGGCGGACAAGCACCGCGTGACGCTCCTTGCCGTGACCGACCATGACACGTTTGACGGCGCGGCGCAGCTGCTGGGAAAACCCACGCCGATGCCGATTCTGCAAGGTGTCGAATTGTCCCTGCGCGATATGCCCGGCCTGCACCTGCTCGGCTACGGGCGCGGGATGGATACGCCCCTGCACCGCAAGGTTCGGGCGCTGTCCCAAATGCGGCTCGGACGCGCGCGGCAGATGGTGGAGAAGCTGAACGCGCTGGGCTATCCGCTGGATTACGACGAAATCGCCCGCGAAGCCAAGGGCAGCGTCGGTCGGCCGCATATCGCCCGCGCGATGGTCAGCCACGGCTATGTGGTGGACACGCGCGAGGCGTTTGACCGCTTTCTGGCGGATGGCGCACCTGCCTATGTGGCGGGGGAGCGCCTGAGCATGGCGGAGGCGCTGCCGCTGATGCGGGAAAGCGGCTTCGTGCCTGTTCTGGCGCACCCGATGGAGCTGGAGAAAACCGGCGCGCTGCTGCGCCATCTGCTCGGCGTTTGGCAGGAGCAGGGCTTGCGGGGCGTTGAGGTTTACCACCCGTCCGCCGGACGCGCCACGCCCCTGCTGGATTTGACCGCGCGGCGCATGGGCTTTCTGGTCACCGGCGGCAGTGACTTCCATGGCGATGGCGACCGCCACGGCATGGTCGGCTGCACCGCGCCGATGTGGGCGAGGGCGGCAGATGATGTGGAGAAATTGCTGCAAGCAGTGGAAGATGCTGAAATCATGTGATATAAGATGAAGAAATACCGAATTGCCATCAGAAAGGGGTGCTGAAACCATGTCCGAATTCAACGACAACAGGCAGCCGCGCCGCCGCCGCACGCAGCTGAACGCGGCGCAGTATGCCGGGCAGCAGACGCTGGACAACAGCATCCCCCTTATCCGCACGGAAGACGCGCCCATGCAGCCGACAAATCCGCCGCGCCGGAATCCGCAGCCGCCCCCGGTGCAGCAGAGCGCCAATCCGCCTATGCAGCCGATGGGTGCGGCTCAGCCGATGGGTGCGGCCCAGCCGATGCGCCCGCAGGGGATGAATCAGCCGGGGCAGGGGAGCCAATATGCGCAAAGCGGGCAAATGCGCGGCTTCCGCGGCGTGCAGGGGACGCCCATGCAGCCGCAGCAGGGCTGGAACAACGGCGTGCAGCCGCTCGATGCGGCGCACCAATTGGAGCAGTTCCCGTGGGGGCAGAACCCGACAAGCATGAACACCGGGCGCAATCAGCCGATTCGCGGCGGGCAGATAATGCCCAATCAGCCGATGAACCCGCAGCGCCCGCAGAATCCGCCGTATCCGCAGCAGAATTATGGCGGATGGCAGCAGCAGCCGATGTATCCGGTGAATTTTCCGCAGTATCCGGCGAACGGCAATGGCGGCGGCAATCATCCGCCGACGGGGCTGGGGGGCTTCAACCCGGAGCATCGCGAGCCGAAGAACGAGCCTGTCCGCCGCAAGCCGTCGGGGCAAAAGCTGCTCAAGCGCATCCTGTTCTGCGCGTGCGCGGTGGCGGTAATTTGCGGACTGGTCGCGGCGGGCGGCGCCATCAGCAATGCCATCCAGGAGCAGAACGAGCGGGAAGCACTGGTCGCGTCGGTGACGGCGTATGACGACAAGTACGTCCCGAACGTGTATGTGGACGGCATCCACCTCGGCGGCATGACCCGCGCGGAGGCGGAAGAGGCGGTCACGGCGCACGCGAATCAGCAGCGCGACGCGTGGAAGGTGCGCCTGATGTACGCCGGTCAGCTGGTGAGGGAAATCACGAGCGCCGACCTGAACATGACCGTCGATGTGCAGGAAGCCCTCGACGCGGCGTGGCAGCCGGGGCACACAGAAGGCGGCATTGATGCGCGCAAAGCCACGATGGACGCGCTGGCGGAAAATCCCTACGAGGGCTATTCCGCCACGCCCAGCGGCGACAATGTGGTGATTGACAACATCCTGCTCAGCATTGCGCAGCAGGCGTACATTCAGCCGGTAGATGCGCATATTATCTTCGATTACAACAATTTCAACAATCCGCTGACGATTCAGCCGGAGACCGTCGGGCGCTATATGGACACGACCGAGGCGAAAAATCAGGTGTACCAGATGATGTCGTCCCTGGTCAGCGGCGAGGTGGAGCTGACGACGCGCGAGCTTCAGCCGACCACGACCAAAGCCATGCTGGAGCCGCAGATTCAGCTGCGCGCGACGGCGTACACCCCGATTTCGACCACCAGCACGGAGAACCGCAACCTGAACATTCAGGTGGCGTTCGAGCGCATCAACGGCAAGATGCTTGCAGCGGGCGAAACATTCTCCTTCAATACGGTTGTGGGCAAGCGCACGAAGGCAAACGGCTTCTATGAAGCGATTGAGTACGCGTATGGCGATCAGCGCATGGGCTACGGCGGCGGCGTGTGTCAGGCAAGCACGACGATGTACCTTGCGGCGGCGAAGGCGAACATGACGATTCTCAAGCGCGAGCCGCACTCCGACGCGGTGGGCTACACCGACTACGGCAAGGACGCGACGGTATCCGACAACCGCATTGACTTCAAGTTCCGCAACGACACGAACAGCACGATTTTCATCGTTGCGACGGTGATGAAGGACAGCCGCTACGACAAGACGCACAAGGTGTGCGTGGTGTCGATTTACGGCGAGAGCCTCGGCAAGGGCGTGAAGTACGAGCTGGAAACGGTGACGGTGCAGACCCTGCCCGCCCCGACCGAGCCGGAATACCGCAAGGACACGAACCACACCTACGCCACCTATGTTGACCAAGAGTACACCTACCGCAAGGCAACCGACGGCTGTGTGGTGGAAAGCTACCTGGTGAAGTATGTGGGCGGCGCGGAAACCGAGCGCAAGCTGATGTACACCGACACCTACAAGGCGAAGAGCGAAATCATCTACGTCGGCACGGTGGAGCGGACGGAAGAGGGGCAGTAACCAGAGGCTTTGCCTCTGGACTCCAGCAGGGGCGCTGCCCCTGCACCCTGCAAGGGAGTTCCTCCCTTGACCCTTTCGCGCGATTGAGTTGGCGACTTTTTCAGGCTGCTTCCGCGTGTTAATTGGGGGAAACCCAAGGGCGAATGAAACGGGACGAAGTCCCCTCCCTTGACCCTTTCGCGCGATTGCGTTGGCGACTTTTTCAGGCTGCTTTTGCGTGCTGATACGGCTTCATCCGCCGAAAAGGGGGATGAGGTCGTTTTTTTTCTCCAAAACTTTGTGAAAGAAAATACAACTTGTGAAAAAACCCCCTTTTCTATTTCGGCAGAATGTGCTATAATAGATTCGGTGGAAACCCTACATTATTGCATCAGGAGGGAAAATCCAATGGCGCTTGTTACGACGAAGGAAATGTTCAAGAAGGCGTATGACGGCGGCTATGCGGTCGGCGCTTTCAACGTCAACAACATGGAAATCATTCAGGGCATCACCGAGGCGGCGGGTGAGCTGAAGGCTCCCGTCATCCTGCAGGTGTCCAAGGGCGCGCGCGCGTATGCCAACCACACCTATCTGGTGAAGCTGGTGGAAGCGGCGGTTATCGAAAACCCCGATATCCCGATTGCGCTGCACCTTGACCACGGCGACAGCTTTGAGCTGTGCAAGAGCTGCATCGACGGCGGCTTCACGTCCGTCATGATTGATGCTTCCTCCAAGTCCTTTGAGGATAATATCGCCCTGACCCGCAAGGTCGTCGAGTATGCCCATGACCACGGCGTGGTCGTCGAGGCGGAACTCGGCACGCTCGCCGGCGTCGAAGACGACGTGAAGGTGGAGCATGGTCAGGAAATGTACACCCATCCGGAAGAAGTCGAAGAGTTTGTGACCCGTACGGGCTGCGACTCGCTGGCGATTGCCATCGGCACGTCCCACGGCGCGTACAAGTTCAAGCCCGGTCAGAAGCCCCAGCTGCACTTCGAGGTGCTGGAAGAATGCTCCAAGCGTCTGCCCGGCTTCCCGATCGTCCTGCACGGCGCTTCTTCTGTCCCGCAGGAGTTCGTGAAGGAAATCAACCAGTTCGGCGGCAATATGCCTGACGCAATTGGCATTCCGGAAGAGCAGCTGGCGAAGGCGGCGAAGATGGCGGTCTGCAAGATCAACATCGACTCCGACATTCGTCTGGCGATGACCGCGAGCATCCGCAAGTACTTCGCGGAACATCCGGATCACTTTGACCCCCGTCAGTACCTGAAGCCTGCCCGCGCTGCGGTGAAGGCGATGGTCGCCCACAAGATTGTGGATGTGCTGGGCTGCGCTGGCAAGGCGTAATCGGAGCACAAAAAAGGGCGCTGCTGAAAAACGGCAGCGTCTTTTTGTTATGGCAGCATCGCACGCCAATTGTATTTATGAAGTTTTTTCGGTTGACATTATGTATTTTTCGCCTTATAATTTTTCATAAGGCTGCGGTGGAAGCCGCAGAACGTGAAAGGAGAAATCCTCATGAAGAAAATGCTGGCACTGGTTCTGGCACTGGCGATGTGCCTCGGCTGCGCTGCCATGGCGGAAGAAACTGCCTTGGTGTACGCGCTTGGCGCGCCCATGCCCGATTTTACCTTTACGGACATTAACGGCGTTTCCCATACCCTCTCCGAAACCTTGAAGGAGAAGGAAATGGTGCTGATTAACCTCTGGGCAACGTGGTGCGGCCCGTGTGAATCGGAGTTCCCCTTCCTGGAGGAAGCCTATGAGCAGTACAAGGACAAGGTGGAAGTCTTTGCGCTGAGCATCGATGAAAACGATGACGATGCGAAGCTGACGGAATATGTGGCGTCGCATGGCTTGACGTTCCCGGTCGGGCATGAAACGTTCAACCTCTTTGCGGGTTTCGGGCTCAATGGCGTCCCGACCTCGATTGTGGTTGACCGCTTCGGCAATGTGGCTTTCCTCGCAACGGGTGCTCAGACCTCTACGGACGCGTTTGTCCGCCTGTTCGGTCTCTTCCTCGGCGATGAGTACACGCAGACGAATGTGCTGGCGTTCCTGCCGGGCGAAAAGCCCTCGATTCCGCCGACGGATGAAGCGGAACTGAACCGCGCGCTGAATGTGGAAGGCACGGCGGCGCCGCTGTCCTTCACCAATTCTACGGATGAATACACTTGGCCGATGGCGGTTGCGGAAAAGGATGACCGCACGGTTCTTGCCAGCACGAACACGGGCAAGGACACTTCTTCCGCTTCCGTGCTGACTACGGTGGAAGCGAAGGCGGGCGACGTGTTCGCGTTCGACTACAAGACGTCCACCGAAGCCGGCTGCGACCTGTTCTGCCTCTCTGTCAACGGACAGACGGTGAAGGCGTTCGGCGGCGTGAAGGAATGGGCGACCTACGGCTATGAATTCCCGGCGGACGGTACTTACGAAATTGCCCTGTCTTACATCAAGGATTCCCTTCAGGCCGCGAATGAGGACATGATCTGGCTGGACAACGCGCGCGTGGTGGACGGAGAAGAAGCCGCCGCTGTGCTGGCGAACAACCCGGTCTATCCGGAAGGCACGAAGATGACGACCATCTCCTTTGTGGGGGACAACGTGAAGCAGGTTTTCTTCACCGACCCGAAATTTGCGCTGATGTCCACCTTTGGCATGACCAACTATTATGTGATTGACAACACGGAAAGAGCGACGGTGAAGGTGACGCTGGCGAAGGGGCTCGACCCGGAAATGTACGCCTTTGGCTGCGAAGCTGCCCCCGAAAACTATGCGCTGACGGACTACATGACGGAGGACGGCTACGTCATCCCGAATCAGCCGATTGACACCAATCAGGCAAGCGGCTTCCCGTATACCACCTATTTTGTGGTGAAGGCTGGCGCGGAAAACGTGGAAGCGTCCGCCATTGCAATCGCTGATGAACCCAACGCCAATGCGTTTGTCGCCATGCTGCAGCAGTATGGCATCAATGTCCCCGGCTGGAAGTACGCCGATGGCACCCTGCCTTCCACGGATGAAGTGGCGGAAGCGCCGCAGCTGCCGATGGAGGGCATGGCGAGCTACACGATTAAGTGCGTCGATCAGGACGGCAACCCCGTGACCGGCACGATGATTAACGTCTGCACGGATGAAACGTGCACGCCCATGCCTGTGGATGAGAATGGCGTGCTGGAATTCACCATGCCTGCGTACCCCTATGTGCTGCATGTGCTGATTGTGCCGGAAGGCTACGAGTTCGACACGACGGTGGAAGAAATTGCTCCCGAAGCGGGCGGCGAAGTGGTGTTCACCTTCCAGAAGGTGTAATCCAAGGCTTCAAGGGGCGGTGTACCTGCGGGTATGCCGCCCTTTTTCGGTGCTGACTTTTTTGGCAAAAGAAACGCACCTCATCTGCTGCATTAGCTGGATGAGGTGCGTTTTGTGGCTTGATTTTTCTACGCGGATTTGCTTGTGTGCCGCAGGGGGCGAAGGGGTGGAGGGGGCGATCGCAAAGCCCCCTCCTCGCGCCCGCAGGCGCGAAATCCCTGCATCAACACGCGGAAGCAGCCTGAAAGTGTCACCAACTGAATCGCGCGAAAGGGTCAAGGGAGGACTTCGTCCCGTTTCATTCGCCCCGTTTCATTCGCCCCGTTTCATTCTCCCTTGTTATTGCAGCTTCAGGTCGCCGTCCTTGATCCAGCCCCACTTGCGCAGGAAGAAGGCGAACAGCAGCGTCAGCACGGCGGGGAGAACGAAGCAAATCAGGATAAGCCCAACCCAGTCCATCGGCAGAATCGTGGCTTTCGTGCCGGCGGCAATGTCGTTCAGCCAGCCGGTGTAAACGCCAATCTGCCCGACCAAACCGCAAGTGCCCATGCCGCTGGAAACCGCCGGGCCGTTCATTTCGAGGTGGAACAGGCACGTCGCAATCGGGCCGGTGATGGCGGAAGCAAGCGTCGGGGGAATCCACACGCGCGGATTGCGGATGATGTTGGGCATTTGCAGCATCGACGTGCCCAGCCCCTGACTGACCAAGCCGCCCACGCCGTTCTCGCGGAAGGACATGACCGCGAAGCCGACCATCTGCGCGCAGCAGCCCGCAACCGCCGCGCCGCCCGCAAGCCCCGTCAGCGAGAGCGCCGCGCAAATGGCAGCGCTGGAAATCGGCAGCGTCAGCGCCATGCCGACGACGACGGACACCAGAATGCCCATCAGCAGCGGCTGGAGGTTCGTTGCCCACTTGATGAAATCGCCGACCGAGCTGGCAGCCGCGCCAATCGCGGGCGCGCACAGCACGGACAGCCCAACGCCGACAAGAATCGTGACCGCCGGGGTGACGAGAATATCCACCTTCGTCTCCTTGCTGACGATTTTGCCGCATTCGGACGCAACAATCGTGATGAAGTAGACCGCCAGCGGGCCGCCTGCGCCGCCGAGCTTATTTGCCGCCATGCCGACGGCAATCAGGCTGTACAGCACCAATTGCGGGGCAGAGAGCGCCGCGCCGATGGATACCGCCATTGCCGGCCCCGCGACCTGCTGGGCGAAGTTGCCCGCGTCAATTAGGAACTGCACGTTCAGCTGCTGACCGAGCGTCTTGATGATTGTGCCAATCAGCAGCGAGGCGAACAGCCCCTGCGCCATGGCGCCCATTGCGTCTATACCGTAGCGTTTTGCGGAAAACAGAACATTCTTCCGTTTCAGAAACGCGCTGACCTTTCCCATGTCCTCCAAATCTCCCTTGTACGGGGAAGCCCCGCGAAATTTCCGCCGAAAACGGCGGATTGCATTCTATTATAGCATATTGACAAGAAAGAAACAAGGATATATCACAAAATGTGTGGATTGCGTGAACAAAGTGCGAAATTTCGCGCAAAACCGATGATAACAGTCGTTTTTGTTGCAAGGCAATCGTAACCGTGATATAATGGAGCGATTGCAAACGGCTCACGCGCTTTGCAGTCAGCGCAGGAGAGGAGGCATCCGGTCAGTCAGCGCCGGAAGAGCACGGATGAGAAAGAAAAACTCCATCATCAATATGATCGTCGGGCTGGTGGGGCAGCTGCTGAACATGCTGCTGTCCTTCGGCGGACGCATGGTGTTCGTCCACTACCTGTCGCAGGAATATCTCGGCGTGAACGGCCTCTTCGGCGATGTGCTGGGAATGCTGAATCTGGCAGAATTGGGCATCGGCTCGGCGATGATTTTCAGCATGTACCGCCCGGCGGCGCAAAACGACGAGCAGCAGCTGGCGCGCCTGATGAACCTCTATCGCACGCTGTACCGCATCGTTGCGCTGGCGGTGCTGGGCATCGGGCTGGCGCTCATGCCGTTCCTGCCGCGGCTGATGAAGGGCGGCGAGGGCATCGAGAATTTGCAGCTGATTTATCTGCTGTACCTCCTGCAAGCTGTCACATCATACCTGCTGTCCTACAAGAACGCCATCTATCAGGCGTACCAGAAGGCATATATCCGCAAGGCGGTTGACCAAGTGGTCAGCATCATTCGCGTGATTGTGCAAATCGTTGTGCTGGTAACGACGAGAAATTTCATCCTCTACCTGATTATCCAGCTTTTTATGCCGATGCTCACCAGCGTTATCATCTGGGCGCGCGCGGACAGGGAGTTCCCGTACCTCAAGCAGTACAAGGAGCTGCCCGAACCGCAGGAGCGCAAGGCGATTTTCAAGAACGTCGGCGCGCTGAGCCTGCATAAGCTGGCGACGGTGATCGTCCGCAGCACGGATAACCTGATTATGTCCGCGTTTGACGGGCTGGCTACGGTCGGCATATACTCCAACTACAAGCTCGTTTTGATGAACGTCAACAACCTGCTGGGGCATGTAACGGGCGCATTCACCGCCAGCATCGGCAACCTGAACGCGCTGGAGGGCAGAAAGCGCGTCTACGAAATCTTCCGCATCCTCGATTTCGCCGCTTTCCTGCTCTACGGCTACCTCTCCGGCGGACTGGTGACGCTGATTAACTTCTTCATCCGCATGATTTTCGGCGAAGAGTACCTTTTCTCGATGACGGTCGTCGTCATCATCATGGCGGAGTTTTTCATCAGCGGCCTCCGTCAGATGGGGCTGCAGTTCCGCGAGGCGCTGGGGCTGTTCTGGTATGACCGCTACAAGGCGCTGGCGGAGGCCATCATCAACCTTGTTGTATCGCTGATTCTGGTGCGGCGCTTTGGCGTGGCGGGCATCATCGGCGGCACGATTATCTCCAGCCTGCTGACGTGCGTTTGGTTCGAACCGTATGTGCTGATGCGCTACGGCATTGAGGAGGACTGGCAGAAGAAGCTGCGCCGCTACTTCATGGATTACATCGTCCGCTGGGCGGTGGTCGCGGGGGTCAGCGCCGTGTCCTACTGGATTTTCCAGCTGATGCCGCAGACGAATTTCCTCTGGTTCATCGCCCAAGGGCTGATTTACACCGCGATTTTCGCCGCGGTTGTGCTGGTGGTTTACGGCAGAACGAAGGAATTCCAGTACCTGCTGGAAATGACCGTCCGCAAGCTGAAAAAGAAACTTCGGGGTGGGGAGTAACCTATGCTGCCGCTGATTTCCATCATTCTACCCGTCTACAACATGTCGGGCAAGCTGCCCCGGTGCATTGCCAGCCTGACGGCGCAGACATACCCGAATCTCGAATTCCTTTTCGTGGATGACGGCTCGACTGATAACAGCGTGCAGGTCATCCAGCAATACGCGGATAGCCGCTTCCGTATCCTCCGCAAGAAAAACGGCGGTGTGTCGTCGGCGCGGAATGAGGGCTTGCGCAACATGCATGGCGAATACGGCGCGTTCGTTGATCCGGACGACACCGTGTCGCCGAACTACATTCAGTACCTGTACGATGCGCTGATGGCGCAAGGGACGAAAATGTCCTGCTGCTGGACTTACGAGCTGCACGAGGACGATGTGGATAAGCCACTGCCGGACGAACCCCATCAGCCCGCGAAGCTGGCGACGTTTGATAACTACGACCAGTGGGGCGAGATGGCGCACGTCCAGTCCTACGGCGTGCTGTATCACCGCGATTTGCTGGAGAATCTGCGCTTTGATGAGCAGATTTCTTACGCGGAGGACACGCTGTTCTACATGCAGGCAGTTCTGGCGACGAAGCGCGTGGCGTACCTGATCGACCGGCTCTACTACTATGTGCAGTGGACAGGTTCGGCGATGCACCAAAAATATACGACAAAGCAGTATTCGGACGTGACGGTGTGGGCGGACGTTTGCCGGATGACGAAGGACGTTGCGCCGCTGATGCACCAAACGTCGATGACGCGGTACTGCTTTGCGTGCACGCGGGCGTTCTACTTCTCCTTCACGAGCGAGCAGGACTGCACGGCGCTGCGGCAGGATGCCATCAAGCGTTTGCGCGCGAACTGGCGCTGGGTGCTGAAGATGCCGACGCAGAATGAGCGCCGCAAGGGGCTGATTGCGATGGTCAGTCCGAAGCTGGCGTACTTGATGTGGAAGAAGGCAAAGGGAAAGTAAAGGCACCACCGCACAATTCGGCGGCGCGTCTGACGAAAAATCCATTCGCCAGCCGACCACCTCATTTGTGCGGTGTTACCTAAAATTTCCCTTTTGATGCTTTATGATGCGGATTATTTCGGAGTGTTCTTGCTTGCCGCAGGGATTTCGCGTCTGCGGACGCGACCAAAGGGCATGAAAACAGACGAATGTCTGCGATCGCCCTCTGGAAACCTTCGGGGCGCACTCCCATGTTACTTGGTCTGCCTCGGAACGCTTAATACGAACCGCAGGTTCGCTGGATAAACACGCGGACACAGCATGAAAGTGTCACCAGCTGAATCGCGCGAAAGAGTCAAGGGGGGGACTTCGTCCCGTTTCATTCGCGCCTTGGGTTCCCCAAATCAACACGCGGACAGAGCATGAAAGTGTCACCAGCTGAATCGCGCGAAAGGGTCAAGGGACGAAGTCCCTTGCGGAGTCAAGGGGCAGCGCCCCTTGGGTTCCCCAATCAACACGCGGACACAGCATGAAAGTGTCACCAACTGAATCGCGAAAAAGGGAGTCCAGAGGGTCGAAGACCCTTTGGCGGGGTCAAGGGGCAGCGCCCCTTGCGGAGTCCAGAGGCAGAGCCTCTGGCGTCTCTCGCTAATCAACGTGGAAGGGAAGGAAACCGATGAAAATCCTGATGGTCAATAAGTTCTTGTACCCGCGCGGCGGGGCGGAAACGTATATGCTCCGCATTGGGGAAGAACTGACGAGACGCGGTCATCAGGTGGAATATTTCGGCATGTACGACGAGAAAAACACCGTCGAGAACGCCGAAGGACTGACGACTGTCAACATGGACTTCCACGCGTCCGGCGCGGAAAAGCTGCTCTACCCCTTCCGCATCATCTATTCCGGCGAGGCGCGGCGCAAAATGCGGCAGGTTATCGACCGCTTCCACCCGGACATCATCCACTTCAACAACATCAATTTCCAGCTTACCCCGTCCGTGATTCTGGCAGGGGCAGAGAAAAATATCCCGATGGTGCAGACCGTCCACGATTTGCAGATGCTCTGCCCGAATCACATGATGATGGAATTCGGCACATGGAAGCTCTGCGAGGAGTGCAGCGGGAAGAAGTGCAAAATGGCGTGCGTGCGCAAAAAGTGCATCCACGGGTCGCGCGCGAAGAGTCTCATCGGCGCGATAGAAGGCACGGTTTATACCAGCAGCCATGTGTATGACCGCGTGGCGCGCTATATCTGCCCAAGCCGCTTCATCGAGGAAAAACTGCTGACCGTCCCACGTTACGCCGGAAAAACAACCATGATTCATAACTTTTTGAGCAAGACGGCGGATATCGACGTGCCCAAGGGCGATTATGTCCTGTATTTCGGGCGCTTGTCGGAGGAAAAGGGAATCGACCGCATCCTTGCCGCCTGCCGCCTGCTGCCGGAGATTCCGTTTGTCATTGCGGGCGGCGGGCCGCTGGAGGAACTCTGCCGAACATGCGAGCTGCCCAACGTCCGCTTCGTCGGCTTCAAGACTGGGCGAGAACTGCAGGAGCTTGTCGCGGCGGCGCGCTTCACCCTCCACCTCTCCCTGTGGTACGAAAACTGTCCGCTGGCGCTGCTGGAATCGCAGTCGCTGGGCACGCCGGTGCTGTGCAACCGCATCGGTGGAATGCCGGAGCTGGTGGAGGAGGGCAAAACGGGCATCCTCAACGACAACTTCACGCCCGAAGCCTATGCGGAGAAGATTCGCGCACTGTATAGCGATTCGGCGCTGCTGGATGAAATGGCGCGCAACTGCCGCGCGAAGAAGGAAAGCATGATGACGCTCGACCGCTACTGCGACCGGCTGCTGGAAATCTACATGGAGGAAATCGGAGGAAAACGCGCATGAGGGATGGCAAAAAGCGCAAAGTAATGTTCCTGATTTACAGCCTGTGCGGGGGCGGCGCGGAGCGGGTGCTGGTGGAAACAGTCAACCGCCTCCCCAAAGACCGCTACGACGTGACGCTCATGACGCTTTTCCACGACGATACCCGCGCCGGGATGCTGTCGCCGGAGGTGCATTACCGCCCGGCGCTGCGCGTGAAGAACGGCAGGGCGCAGAAAATCCTCAGCGGCATCATGCAGTACATCATCCCGCCGAAATGGCTGTACCGCTGGTTCTTCAGGAGCGACGCGGACGTGGAAGTTGCCTTCATGGAGGCGTTCCCGACAAAAATCCTCGCGTACTCCACCAATCAGCACGCGAAAAAGTATGCGTGGGTGCATATCGACGTGCAGACGTACACCAAGCAGGATCGCCTGTTCCGCTCCATGCGGCATCAAAAGGCGTGCTATGAGCGGTTTGACGGCATCTACTGTGTGTCGGAGAACGTACAGGAAGCGTTTTCCGCGAAATTCGGCTTGACGGAGTGCGTCCATGTCGCCTATAATATGCTGGATGAGCAGGCAATCCGCCGCCGGAAGGACGAGCCGGTGGACGACATCCCGAAGGGCGAGTTCCTGATGGTCAGCGTCGGCAGCCTGATTCCGCGCAAGGGGTTTGAGCGGCTGATTCATGTCTGTGGGCTGCTCAAAAGCCGTGGCTACCACTTCCACCTGCTGATTCTGGGCAAAGGGGAGCTGTACGAAAATCTGGCGATGCAGGTGATTGACGAGCATTTGCAGGGCAGCGTGCAGCTGCTGGGCTTCCGCGATAATCCATACCCGTATATGGCGGCGGCGGATTTGTACGTCTGCCCGTCCTACGTCGAGGGGTTCAGCACGGTGGTGAGCGAAGCCGTTGTGCTGGAAACGCCCGTCGTGACGACGGACTGCTCCGGAATGCGCGAGATTCTGGGCGACAGCGAGTACGGCCTGATTACGCAGAACACCGAAGAATCCCTCTTCGAGGGCTTGCGGACGATGCTGGACAAGCCGGAAGTCTACCAATACTACCAGCAGCGCGTCCGCGAGCGCGCGCCCTTCTTCTATATGGAAGAAAGGCTGAAGGCGTATGAGGAGATTCTTGACCAGTAAGGGAAAAATGTTATGAGCGACATCCTGCGAAAATTCCGCCGCGGCGCCACCCTGCTGGGCGAACTGATCAAGTACGAGGCGGCAGCCCTCTGCGCCGGCGTGCTGAAAGTCACCAATCCGCGGTACCGCCACGTTTGGCTTGTGTCCGAGCGCGGCAGGGAAGCCCGTGACAACGGCTATCACTATTTCGCGTATCTTCGGCGGGAGCACCCCGAAATCAACGCTGTCTACGTCGCGGACCCCAAGCTGCCCGACTATGACCGCGTTGCGCAGCTGGGCAGCGTCGTGCCGTATCGCAGCTGGCGGCACTACCTGCTCTGCGCCGCGTCGGAAATGAAGGTTTCCACCCATGTTTCCGGTTATACGCCTGATATTGAACGCTATTATATGCTCGATAAGCTCCACATCGTGCGCGGAAAAAAGGTGTTTTTGCAGCATGGCATCATGATTGACGACATGAAGTGGTACCATTACCCCAACGTCGTCATGGATTTGTTTGTCACGACGCTGCAAAAGGAGCGTGATTTCGTCGAGTCGGCGTTCGGGTATCCAAAAGGCGTCGTCCGCCGATTGGGGCTGTGCCGATATGACGCGCTTCTGCATCCGCACGAGACGAAGCGGCAGGTGCTGTTTATGCCGACGTGGCGGACGTACGCCGTGGAGGGCAAAACACAGGCGGAGTTTGAGCAGACGGACTATTTCCAGCACTGGCAGACGGTCATTTCCGACCCGAAGCTGGAGAAGCTGCTGACGAAATACGGCTATGACGCCGTGTTCTACCCGCATTTTGAGGTACAGCGCTTCCTGTCCGCCTTCCACACGGAGAATCCGCGCGTCAAAATCGGTGCGCTGGGGCAGATGGATGTGCAGACGCTGCTGATGGAGTCCGCGCTGCTGATAACGGACTTCTCCAGCATCCAGTTCGACTTCGCGTATATGCTCAAGCCCGAAATCTACTACCAGTTTGACGAGGCGCGGTACTGGGGCACGCACCACGACCGCGGCTATTTCGACTATCGCGTGGACGGCTTCGGGGCGGTCGTGACGACGCAGGAGGCGCTGCTGCAAGCCATTGAAACCGCGCTTGCATCGGAGTGCGCCGTCACGCCGGAAATGCAGAAGCACATCCGCGATACCTTCGGCGCGCTCGACGACCACAACTGCGAGCGAAATCATCAGGCAATCAGGGAGCTGATGTCATGAAAGCAAACGACGGGCAGGCAAACCTCATTCTGCTGGACAGCGCGCCGCAGCCGGAATGGAACTTTGCGGCGCTGATGGAAGCGGAGACAGGGGAGAAGTGGAACATCTGGCACATTGACAGCCATTTTTCGGACAGCGCATGGAAGAAGAAGGCGAAATTCTTCCTCTTTCCACTCAAAGTCCTGCGCCACCGCAGGGAATTTGGCACCATTCTGTCCTACCAGCAGTTTTATGGGCTGTTTTTCGCCTTTTACAGCGCCATTTTCCACCTGAAAAAGCACTGCCATCTCATCGTCACCACGTTCATCTACCGCCCCAAGCAGGGCTGGAAGGGCAAGCTGTACGCGTGGTTCATGCGCAAGGCGGTGAACAGCCCCGCACTGGACAAAATCGTCTGCTTTTCCAGCAGCGAACCGGCGTATTACCAGTCCATTTTCGGCACGGACAAGTTCACCTATGTGCCGCTGGGGCTGGGCGATTTGAACCGCGGCGGGCGCATTCCGCAGGGGGAGGAGCGATTCATCCTCGCGGCGGGAAAGAGCAACCGCGACTATGACTTCCTTGTGGATGCGCTGAAGGACACGCCGTATCAGGTGCGCATTCTGTCCGACGCGTACAACCACCCGAACCCCGGCAGCAACATCCGCATTTATCACGATGTGTTCGGCGAGAAGTATTATCAAATGCTGTCAGAATGCTGCTGCGTGATTGTGCCGCTTGCCGATGCGCGCATTTCGGCGGGGCAGCTGGTGTTCCTGCAGGCGATGATGTTCGCCAAGCCGATTATCACCACGGAATCGGACACCGTGCGCGACTACATTGAATCGGGCAAAAACGGTCTGATCATTCCCAAACAGCGTGATGCGCTGCGGGACGCGGTTCGCCGGCTCTACGAGGATGAAGCGCTGTACTGCGGCATGGCAAAGGAGGGCAGATGCCGATTCTTGGAAAACTATTCTGTGGCAAGCATGGCGCGGCAAATTGGGTCAATCTGGCGGAAGCTGGACGAAAAGAAATGCTGAAAAAGGACATTCAACCGCGCCCGGCGTATCTGAAATGGGTGTATATCGGCATGATGACCGTCGCCTTCTGGAATGGTGGGCTGGGGCTGCCGTGGTTCACGAAATATGTGCTGCAAGTCGGCGTGCTGGGCATGGCGCTGCTGTTTATGCTGGTGACGGGCGACTTCCGGCGGCTGAAAACCGTGGGACAGTTTGCGGTGATGTTCGGGCTGCCGTTTGTGATGATGGCGGCGCTGTCAATGCTGTACTGGGCATTGGATTTTCAGCAGCTTAACTACATGTCGCGCGGCTGCTCGACGATTCTCTACCATGTCATATCGCTCAGCGCAATGTGCAGCGCGGTGTACCTCTTCGGCCGCAGGAGCATTGATTATACGCTCTACGGCATGTGCGGCGCGAACTGCTGCATTGTGCTGGAATCCATCAAGGAGAACGGCATCGGGGCGTTTGTGACCGGGCTGATTGCGTTTGCAAAATCCGGCGGGATTGACACGAACGCCGCCATCAAGGCGCTGGAAGTGCATGACCTGACGTTTGCCTTCGGGCTGATGCTGCTGTTCGCCCTGTGCTGCGAGCGAGGCAAAAAGCGCCTGCTTTACGCTGCCTTATCGGGGCTGTTCTTCTTTCTGGGCCTCAAACGCATCGCGCTGATTGGCTTAGTCGGCGTGTTTTTGATGGGCGAGTTTATCCGCAGGAGAAAACCGAAAGTCCAAAGCATCCTGATTCTCCTCATTTCCATTGGCGCCATTGTCATTTGCTTCGGGTATGTGTACCTGATTCAGTCGGGGCTGTTCAACGAAATCGTCCATGCGCTGGAAATTGACACGATGGGGCGCGACAGGCTCTATGCCGCGTTTCAGGAGGTCTACGATTTTTCCCCCGCCTTCCGAGGGTATGGCATTGGCTATGTTACACGCTATATCAGCATCATGACGGAAGCAGGCGTTGGCGTATTCGGCACGCACAACTTCGGCGGAATGCACAACGATATTGTTACCATGTACATCGAGTTAGGCTTCTGGGGCTTCGCGTTCTGGATTTGGTACAGCTGGAACGGGCGCATTGTGTGGTGCCAGAAGGAGTTCGGGATGCAGACAGCCCTGCTGCTGCTGTACGAAACGATTTACGGCTTCATTACCTACGCCACCGACAACACGGTGTTCTACTGCTATATCAACACGGTCTTTATGCTGCTGCCGATTGCGATGGCGATTGGCGAGCAGGAACAAGGCGAGGAGAAAGGCAAGCATGAAAGAAAAGAACCGGAAACGAGCAAGGAGCGGCGTGTGGTCGCTTCTTGAGCGGATGCTGCAGGGTGTGTGGAGATACCGCCTGCTTTGCCTGCTGCTGATCATCGCGGCGATGGTGACCACCAGCGCCCTGATGCATCCGGGAAAGATGCAGTCGGCAACCGCCCTCATTGCCCTGAACTATGAGGAAGCGACAAGGGGACTTTATCCGAATCAGACGCGATTCAACATTTCGCTGCTCAAGTCTGACGAGGTGCTTTCGCGTGCGCTTGAAAAGGCGGGCGTAACGAACATGAAGCCCCTTGCGCTGGCGGAGCACATCAGCGTAAGCGCGTCAAGCGTCGGCGGCATGTCGATTGATTCCGGCAGCGCCAGCGCCTACAAGATTGCCACCACCTACACCGTCTCCTACAAGCGCAATGAGGAGCTGCCGGCAAGCATCAGCACCGGCGACATGCTCCAGCTGATTATCGAGGCGTACAAGGAAGTGTTCTACGAGAACTACACCTACGTCGATACGGCGCTCAATCCGAACTGGAATGAACTGGATGAACGGGAGTATGTGGAAATCGGCACATTCTTCGAGAAAGAAATCGGCAAGGTCAGCCGCTTCTTGAAGAGCCGCGCGAACGAGAACGGCACGTTCCGTTCCTCGGCTAACAACGAGACGTTTGTCTCTTTGCAGAAGAAGGCACAGAATTTCTCTGACATTGACCTTGAAAAGTACACCGCGTATGTGCGGCAGAGCGGGTTATCCAAAAATCGCGACCGCTATGTGTCCAAGCTGAAATATCAGAATCAGCTGCGCAACATTGAGTATCAGAAATTCATGAGCCACTATCAGAACCATCTTGCAACGATTGACATGTACGATTCCGCGCTGACAAGCGTTGTGCTGATTCCGACGCTGGATACGCAGGCAAACTTCTATATGTCGCGCACGAAGGTGGCGATTGACTATCAGGCAAGCTCCGCTGAGACGGAAAACTTCCATGCCCATGATACGCAGGAGAAAATCAAGGACAATGAGTACACCATCGGGAAGATGCTCGCGGAAGACGCCAATGCGGCGGAGAACATCGTCACGGCGGAGATGCTGATTGATACCATGAAGACCAAATTGGCGGATTTGATTGAACGCACAAATGTCATCAACCGCGAGTATGTCCGCTATAAGACGCGCAATTACCTTACCGTGTCCTATGAGCAGATGAGCGCGATGGATGAATACAGCATCAAGTGGTCGATCTTGATGGGCGGCGTGACGTTCTGCGTCTGCTGCGTGCTGTTGCTGGTGATTGAGGGCAGAAAAAAGCATGAAAAAGTTTAACATCATCCGCTACTTAAAGCGCTGGTGGCCGTTGATTGCGCTGATGTCCATCTTTGCCGGCGCGTTCTTCATGCGCTATGCCAGCAACAATCAGGCATACACGGCACAGGCCGTCATCAAGTACACCTACGACGCGGCGTCGGAGGGCTTGACCCCGAACGGCGAGCCGCTGGACGTTTCCGAAATCTTTTCCTCGACGGTCGTCAAGGAAGCGATTGAGCGCCTCGGCTATTCCGTCAATGTCGATACCATCCGCTCCGGCGGCACGGTGACGGGCATCACCCCTGCCGATGTGCAGACGCGGCAGGATGCGCTGGCGGAAAAAGGCGAAGAGGTGGAGGAATACTATCCGACAGAATACGTTGTCAAGCTGACCGTTGGCAGCAGCAGAAGCGCTGAGTTCGCGCGCTTGATGCTGGATGAAATTTTGAGCTGCTATTTTGCCAGCTTCGGGGAGAAATATGTGGATTACTCCACCATCCCCAACAACGCTGAAAACGTGCTGGCGGGCGGTTATGATTACATTGAGCAGGCGGAAATTCTCAGCAATTCCGTGGATGAGATTATCGCGCAGTTAGGTAACCGCCAAAGCGCTGCGCCGGATTTCACCTCGTCGCGCACGGGTCTGTCCGTCTCCGACCTGTTTGATGAATACAGCTATATCCAGTCGGTGCGGATTCCGTACCTGTTTTCGGAGATTTTGGGCGAAAGGCTGACGCAGAACCGCGAAATCCTGCTGAAAAAGTATCAGGAGCGGTATGCGAATTACATGCTGACAAGCGGCACCGATGGCGACAAGGTGGCAAGCGTCAAGGAAGTCATTGAAAGCTATGGCAATAAGAACAAGGAAGGCTCGCTGTACTATGCCGGAACGAACGGCACGGACACGAATGGGCAGAACGGCTTCGTGCTGGGCGACGTCTACGAAGAGTACGACGCGAACGGCAATATCAAAGACCGCACGACGGTCTACGATACGCTCATCAGCGACTATGTGACGCTGCTCAACCGCAAGTCCGACAGCCTGATTGACGCGGCGTACTGCCAGTACATCATCGACACCTTCTCCAAGGCGCCGGACGCGACGGAGAACACCGCCGAAGCCCGCGCGTCGGTGGAGGCGGAAATCAGCGCGCTGCAAACCCGGCTGGATGACCTCTATCAGGTGCTGCTGGTGACGATGGAGGAGTACAACGAGTACATGGGCGCGGTGAACGTGGGCGTGCTGTCCACCACAGCGGTGAGCGCGCGCGTCAACGTCAAGCTGTACATGATGTTGGGCGTTGTCGTGTTCTTCATCCTCGGCGTCTGCGGCGCCATCCTGCTGGGGCGAATCCAGGACTTCGTGGAGTACCTGTTCTTCACCGAGCAGTCGCTGGAAATGCCGAACCGTACGGCGTGCGACCTGTACATCAAGAACAACACCGAGCGCGTGCTGGGCGACGACAACGTGTGCGTTGTGCTGGAGCTGACGAACCTGAGCCACATCAACAACGAGCAGGGGCGCGTGAAGGGCAACGAAGTGCTGCGCCGGTTCGCGGACTTCATCAAGGAAGCGTCTGCAACCTGCGGTACGGTGTATTACAACGGCGGCTGGCAGTTCATCGGCTTCTTCGAGCAGTGCCGCCGCGAGGACGCGGAGAGCTTTGCGGACTACATGCACCGCCTCGTGCACGCCTACAACGAGGAAAGCGGCGACGCGAAGATGGAATACAGCCTTGGCATGGCGGAAAGCCGCACTGCCAACGCCCATACGCTGCGCACCCTGCTGCGCGGCGCAATGATAGACCGCAGAAAGCAGGAGGACTAAGCCATGAAAAAGTGGAAAAAAGCGCTGCTGCATGTGCTGACCGTGCTGCTGGTGATGGCGGGCGTTTGCGGATACTTCCTCTTCCTGTATCCGCATGAGCAGGACTTTGTGGAAAGCTACTACAAAGTGCAGTCGGATAAGCTGACAAGCCATCTGCGGATTGTGCAGCTCTCCGACCTGCACCTGCGGGAGTTCGGCGAGAACAACTGCGATTTGGTGGCGCGGATTCGTGCCTTGAAGCCGGACATCATCGCCATCACGGGCGATATGAACGACAAGAAAAGCGACGACACGCACGTCGTGACGGACTTGTGCGCGCAGTTGGTGGAAATTGCCCCGGTGTACTATGTGCCGGGCAACCACGAGTGGCCGAAAATCGTGTTCGAGGGCAGCACACTCGCGTCGGATTTGGAAGCGCTGGGGGTGCACTTTCTGGCGGATAAGTACGAAACTGTGACCATCGGCAGCAATACGCTGCTCATCGGCGGCATTGCGGAAGCGCCGGTATCCTATGAGAAGTACGCCAGCGGATTTCTGGAGGATTTCGCCGCCCAGCCGGGCTACAAGATGCTGCTCGTCCACTATCCGGAATACTACGCGGAGGATACGGGCGCGCTGATTGGCAAGGACATCGACATGGCGCTCTGCGGCCATGCGCACGGCGGTCAGGTTCGCCTTCCGTTCCTCGGCGCGCTCTACACGCCGGATCAGGGCTTCCTGCCGGATTTGACCGAAGGCGTGCAGACGATTTCCGGCACGAAGGTCATCATCAGCCGCGGACTGGGGGACGACGTGGGGCAGATTCTGCCGCGCATCAATAATCCGCCGGAACTGGTGATTATTGACGCGAACTGGTATTGAGGCAGGGAGAAAACGAAGATGCTCCGAATTGGTGTGCTGAAAAAAGAATACTACTGCGAGAAGCGCAACGTCACCGACCGAGTAAACATGCACGAAAAGCGCGCGGAGTACGTCATCATCAAGGGCTGCGACCTCCGCGCGTGCGCCGGGGTTGCGCTCGACAAGATGCGGAAGAAGCTGCGCATGAAGGGCGTTTCGTCGCTGCACTCCAACCGCCTTCGCGACTATTATCATCCCATTGTGTCGCCGAACGTGGATGTCATTCACACCTGCAACGTCGTCTGCGAGACGAAAAAGCCGTGGATGGCGACGTTCGAGGGCGCATTCCCTCTGGGGCAGCGCGAGCAGAATTTGCCAGAACAGCGGGCGTGGATGCAGCGCTGTTACCAGCAGATGGCAGCACCGTCGTGCAAGCGGCTGCTGGCGTTCTCGAACTGGGCGGCGGACTGCACCCGCGAGTGGATGCGGCTGAACAACTGCCAGCAGTACGACGAAATCAACAGCAAAATTGAGGTGCTGTATCCACCGCAGCCCGTGCAGTTGACGGCGGATGAGGTCATGGCGAAATTCCAAGACGTAAACAAAGAGTTACGATTTTTCTTCGTTGGTCGCGACTTCTATCGCAAGGGCATGTATGAGTGTCTGCTGGCGCTGAAAAAGCTGCGGGAGGCGTATCCCGTCCATTTGACCATCGTCAGCGGGCTGAAGCAGGAGTATGCCTACCGTGTGCCGAAGTACACAGCGCAGGAGGAAGCGGAGGTGCAGGGCATCATCCGCGACAATTCTGATTGGATAGAATATCATGAATCGCTGCCGAACGAGCAGGTGCTTGCACTCTGCAAGCGGGCACACATCGGTCTGCTGCCGACCTACCGTGATTCCTTCGGGTACAGCACGATTGAGATGCAGTCGTGCGGCTGCGTGGTGCTTTCGACGGACATTTTCGCCCTGCCGGAGCTGAATGACCTGGACATCGGCTACGTCTGCGCGATTCGCCATGCGGTGGATGCGCTGACGGATGGCAATGACGCGGCGGTTCAGGCGCTTCGTCCGCTGCTGGCGGCGCAATTGCAGGAGCAATTGATGCGCATTGTAGAGGAGCGCGGCAAGCTGGTGGACAAGGCGCAAATGGCGCTCGCACGGGTTGCGCAGCGGTACGACCCGGAGCGCCACGGCGAGCGGCTCTATGAACTGTATCAGGAGTGTGGAAAAAAGTGACGGATGCACAAAAACTCGTCAGCGTCATTATCCCGATTTACAAGGCGGAAAAGTATCTGCCGATGTGCGTGGACAGCGTGCTGAATCAGACATATCAGAACTTAGAGGTTATTCTGGTGGACGACGGTTCGCCGGACAACTGCCCCGCCATCTGCGACGAGTATGCCCAAAAGGACAAGCGAATCCGCGTCATCCACCAGAAAAACGCGGGACTGTCCATGGCGCGCAATGCCGGATTGGACATCTGCACAGGCGACTATATCACCTTTGTGGACAGCGACGACGCGCTGCATATTGACTTCGTGGCGCGGCTGCTGGCAGCGTGTGAGGATAACAGTGCAGAAATTGCGATTGCGGACTTCAAGAAAGCGGCGGCAGCGGAACATCTGCCGAAAATTGCCGCACCGCTGGAGAATAAGCCTGTGCGCGTGGTGGATGGGCACGAGGCAAACATGATGCTTTACCGCAGGCCGGAATGGGTGCGAATGATTACTGCGTGGGGAAAACTCTACCGCCGCAAGGTTTTTGCCTGTGAGCGCTTCCCGATTATCAAGCTGCACGAGGACGAAGCGCTGGTGTACAAGCTGCTGTACCGCTGTAAAAAGGTGGCTCTGGTGGATGAACTGCTGTATTTTTATACCGATAATCCGGACAGCATGATGGCGAACCGCTTCAAGCCGGAGCGCATGACGATGATTGAAATTCTTGACGAGCGCCTTGCGTTTTACCGCGAAAACGGCGAAACAGGCGACTTAATCCGCTTTACGCAAAACCGGCAGTTTATGTTTGCAGCGGCATATTACCGTCAGACGCTGCATTACGCGCCCAAAGAGTGGCGCTTCCGCCATCAGCTGCGCAAACGCCAGTGGCAAATCTACCGGGTGCTGATGAAGTCGGAATATCCGGCGGACAGAAAACGAGAATTGACCTGTATTATGCTGCTGCCGCTGCTGTTTCGCAAGCTACGGTTAGTGGAGCAGTGAAAACGGCAAAAAATACTTTTCCGCGGGCGGGAACAATCCGCCCGCCTTTTTCGTCTGTTAGAGTGCAGGGCAAAAGAAACCCTGACATTCCCCCAAAAAGGAGAAACACGATTATGAAGAAAATGCTTGCAATCCTGATGGCGCTGCTGATGGCGGCGCTGCTGCTGCCCGCTTATGCCGAGGAAGGCGACGTGGCGGAAATCGCCGAAATTGCCGGGACGGTGCTGGAAATCGGCGAAGAATCCATCCTGCTGGAAACGCCCGAAGGGCAGCTGATTGAGGCGATTCTGACGGCGGACACCATCCGCGAGGGCAAGGAAATCGCGGTGGGCGACTTCATCCACGTCATGTACAACGGGCAGATGACCCGCTCCTACCCCGCGCAGGTGACGGCGCAGCACATTGGCTGCTACGTCCTCACGGGCACGGTCAGCGACATCACCGACGAGGGCTTCACCCTCACCACCGATGAGACGACCTACATCGTTCACGCGACGGCGGAACAGCTGGCGCAAATCACCGATGGCGCGGAAATCAACGTGTATTTCAGCGGCGTGATTGCGATGAGCCTGCCGGGGCAGATCAGCGCCGAGCAGATTACCGCGGTGGAGGAGGAAGCCGTCCTCACCGGCACGGTCGTCGAGGCGTACATCACCCTGGAAACCGCGGATGGGCAGCAGATTCAGGTCAACCTGACCTCCCTGACGCAGCTGCCGGCCGGCATTCCGGACTTGGGCGACACGGTTCGCGTGACCTACAATGGGCAGATGACCAGCTCCATTCCCGCGCAGGTGACGGCGGATACGGTTGATATTGCCGTGACCATCGACGAGCTGGCGGGCGAAATTGTCGAAATCACGGGCGACGGCATCCTCCTCCAGACGAAGGACATGCAGGTGCTGGTCAACGTGGACGAGGGCACGGTCTACGAGACGGACGGCGAACTCGCGGTGGGCGACTACATCCACGTCCTCTACGACGGCATCATGACCCGCTCGCTGCCGGCGCAGGTGTACGCGCAGAAAATCGGCTGCTACAAGACCACCGGCACGGTCAGCGAACTGACGGAATCCGGCTTCCTGCTGACGACGGAAACCGACGTGGTGCAAGTCAACGCGGACGCGGCGCTGCTGGACGGCATGGAGAACGGCATGACCGTGACGGTCTACTCCAACGGCGCGATGACGATGAGCCTGCCGGGGCAAATCAGCGCGGAAAAGATTGTCAAGGCGGAATAATTGCATATTGAAAAACGGCGCTCAGCAGGGAAGAAATCCCGCTGAGCGCCGTTTTCTGTCAGTCCTCCGGAATATTGATGCACGCGCCTTGCTTGAAGTCGCTCGGCGCAAGGCACGGATTTGCCCGCAGCAGCGCCGACAGCGACACGTTCAGCAGCAGCGCCGTCGTCTCCATCGTCTCGTCCTTGTCCAGCGTGTATGTGTTGCCTGGCGGGCACGCCTGATTTTCCGGCACGCACAGCACCTGCCCTGCCTGAAGCGCGTCCAGGTTCACATCCGGATTCGCGGTTTCCAGCGTATGGCGGTTGACGTCCTTTTTCAGCTGCACGTCCGCCGCCGTTTCGCCCTGCAGCACCGTGTAGCGGTCAATCTCCGGGCAAAAGCTGATGTCAGGCGTTTCGCCGCCGGGGGTCGCGGGGGCGTTCATGTCGGCGGCGGGGGTATCCAGCGCGTCGTTCGTCGTGGTGTCAGAGGCGTCGGGGGTGGTCGGCGCCGTGATGTTGGTATCGGGCGTTTCCGCCGCCGCGCCGGGGATGCACAGCACGTCACCCACCATCAGCCGCGCCGGGTTGATGTCGCTGTTCGCCTCCAGCAGATCCTTCAGCGGCACGCCCAGGCGATGCGCAATCAGGTAGAAGCTGTCCCCACGGCGGACGGTGTACTCATACGCGCACGTTTGACTTGTTGTCTGCGACATAAACTTTCTCCTCCTCGTTCAAGAGTCGGTTCAGTCTATGCGCGGGAAGCGGCGTTATGCCTGCAAAATCAGATTCGTGACCTCTTCCATGCGGCGGATGTCGCCCGTCAGCACCGCGCCGACCAGCTTTCCGCCCGCGGAATAGTACCGCGCGCCGGGCATTTCGCCGATTTCGTACGCGATATTCGCTTGACGGCCCGCATCGCCGAACGCAAACAGCGCCGTGCCGAAGCCGTGGAAGATGAGCGGACGCGGCAGCGCCTGATACGCCGCGTCGCCGCCCGCCGCGTTGATGCCCGCGATGCGCCCCATGTCCGCCGCTTCCGTCCACAGCGCGTAGCTCACGCCCATCGACGCGCAGTCGCCCGCCGCGTACACGTCCGGGAGGTTCGTGCGCATGTGGTCATCGACGGTGATGTGGCGCTCTGCCGCAATGCCCGCGTCTTTGGCGAGGCGGATATTTGCCCGTACGCCCGCTGATACGATGACCAGCTCCGCCGGAACGCGCGTGCCGTCCACGAGGGTGACGCCGGATGCGTCGATGCGCGCGGAATCCGCGTTTTTCAGCAGCTTCACGCCTTTGCCCGCCATGGCGGATTCAAGGTGCTGCGCCGCCTGCGCGTCAATCTGCCGCTTCATCAGCTGATCGCCGTGCTCCAGCACGGTCACAGACAGCCCCGCTTCCGCCAAGGACGATGCCGCTTCCAGCCCCAGCACGCCGCCGCCGATAACCGCCGCGCTTTTTGCCGTTTTCGCGATTTCCCGCACGCGCGCCACATCGCCAAAGGTTCGCACGGCGACGACGTTCGCGCCGTCCGCGCCCGGAATCGGCGGCACGAAGCAGCTTGCGCCTGTCGCCAGAATGAGGGAATCCCAATGGAAGGGGGTACCGCCCGCCACGAGCGTTTTGCCGACGGGGTCGATGGCAGTCACGGTTCGCCCGGTAAGGACGACAATATCCTTTTCGTCATACCACGCGGCGGATTCAACCGCCAAATCCTGCGCCGTCACCTTGCCCATGAGCTGCTTGGTGAGCATCGGGCGGCTGTAGGGAAGGGCGTTCTCGGCGGAAATGAGGACAATCAGCGCGTCCCGCTGGGTGCCTCGGGCGGATTTTGCCGCTTCGAGGGCGGCGATGCCTCCGCCGATGATGAAAATCTTTTTCATGTTGATGTATCCTTCTTTGTTTATTGCGTTTATTTGTTGCAGGGAATTTCGCTCCTGCGGGAGCGACAAGGGGGCAATGAAAACAGACGAATGTCTGCGGTCGCCCCCTTGACCCCTTCGCATTACACACTCCTGTTACAGGTCGGTCATGTTTATTGGAAGAACGAAAGGAACACAAACCAAAAAACTTCCAATACAAATCAAGTAACATGGGAGTGCACCGAAGGTTTCCAAAGGGCGCTCGCAGACGTTCGTCTGTTTTCATTGCCCTTTGGTCGCGTCCGCAGACGCGAAATCCTCTGCAACAAAAGTATACGCTGCTTTGCTTATAACTGAAACAAAGCAGCGTAAAAAAATCAGAACAAGCCCACAATTTCGCCGTTTTCGTCCACGTCAATCGCTTCGGCGGCAGGCACCTTCGGCAGCCCCGGCATGGCGATAATATCCCCCGCGAACGCCACCACAAAGCCCGCGCCCGCGTTCAGCCGCACTTGCCGAATGTGCAGCGTGTGCCCCGCCGGCGCGCCCAGCAGCTTCGCATCATCGGAGAAGGAATACTGCGTTTTCGCAATGCAAACCGGGCATTCGCGCCAGCCTTCGTCCTCCAGCTTTTGCAGCTGCTTCAATACGTTCCCGGCGAATTCCACCTTTGCCGCGCCGTAGATGCGCGTCGCAATCGCCTCAATCTTCTCCTTCAGCGGCAGGGTGATGTCGTAGGTGTAGCACGGCGCTGACTTCGGCGCGCTGTCCACAATGCCGCACACCCGCGCTGCCAGCTCCTTCACGCCGTCGCCGCCCTTCGCCCAGCCGTCGCAAAGCTCCACCGGCGCGCCTGCATCCGCGCACGCCTGACGCAGCAGCGCCATTTCCGCCTCCGTGTCGCTGACGAAGCGGTTCAGCGCGACGACGACCGGGCGCTTCCACACATTGCGGATGTGGTCGATGTGCGCCAGCAGGTTCGGCAAGCCCTTGCGCAGCGCCTCGACGTTCTCGTGCGACAAGTCCGCCTTCGGGCAGCCGCCGTGGGATTTCAGCGCGCGTACCGTCGCCACCAGCACCACCGCGTCCGGGAAAATGCCGCTCATCCGGCACTTGATGTCCATGAACTTCTCCGCGCCGAGGTCAGCGCCGAAGCCCGCTTCGGTCACGACGTAATCCGCCAGCCGCATTGCCGTCGTCGTCGCAATCACGGAGTTGCAGCCGTGGGCGATATTCGCGAACGGGCCGCCGTGCATCAGGCAGGGCGTGCCGTCAATGGTCTGCACGAGGTTGGGCTGAAGCGCGTCGCGCAGGAGCGCCGTCATGGCGCCCGCCGCGTGCAAATCACCCGCCGTAACGGGCTTGCCGCTGTACGTCCGCGCGACTTGCAGGCGGGATAAACGCGCTTTCAAGTCCTGCAAATCCTTCGCCAGGCAGAAAACCGCCATCACTTCGCTTGCGGCGGTGATGTCGAAGCCGTCCTCGCGGGGGTTGCCGTTGGGCTTGCCGCCCAGCCCGCTGACGATGGCGCGCAATTGCCGGTCGTTGACGTCCAGACAGCGCCGCCACGTCACCTGACGCGGGTCAATGCCCAGCGCGTTGCCCTGCTGGATGTGGTTGTCCACCATCGCGGCAAGCAGGTTGTTCGCGGCGGTGATGGCGTGCAAATCGCCCGTAAAGTGCAGGTTGATCTGCTCCATCGGCAGCACCTGCGCCCTGCCGCCGCCTGCCGCGCCGCCCTTCATGCCGAACACCGGGCCGAGCGACGGTTCGCGCAGCGCCAGCATCGCCTTTTTGCCGATTTTCGTCATGCCGTCCGCCAAGCCGACGGAAACGGTCGTTTTGCCCTCGCCCGCGGGGGTCGGGTTGATGGCGGTGACGAGAATGAGCTTGGCGCGCATCGCGCTGCCCACGCCTAACTGCATGGGGTCAACCTTCGCGATATACTGCCCATAGGGGCTGATGGCGCCCTCGGGAATGCCCGCTTTTTCCGCAATCTCCTGAATCCGCTTCGGCTGTGCAGCCTGTGCAATCTCCAAATCCGTCGGCATGATGATGATCCTCCTGATTTTTTCCGCATGAAATTCAGCTATCCTACATTATTATACTGAATTATGCCGTACATTGCAACAGGTAATCCGCAAAAAGTTTCGGATAATGACGAAAAGGGGACTGCCCGCCCGGACAATCCCCCCCGCTCATTTCGCCTCCGCGAAGTATTCCAGCGCCTCGCGAACATCCGCAATCAGCCCGTGCCGCGCCAGCACCTGCGCCAAGATGCCGAACTGGTCGAGCGTCAGCCGCCAGCGCATCGTCTCCTGCACGCGCGGACGCGTGCTGTTCTCCATCGCGTACCCGTACGCCCGCACCGCCGTTTCCAGTGCGCCAATCATCGGGTACTGCGCCCGCAGTTCCCGGTCAAGCGCATCGCAATTCTGATACCAAGCATGTGTGCTGCACACGTCGTCGGGCATCTCCTCTCGCATCCGCCGCACCTGCTGCCAATCGCACCGCGCCGCCATTTCTCCCGGCGTCAGCAGAAGCTCCTCTGCCTGCCGTTCTCTCTGCCGCTGAAACGTAACCACCTGCATTCCTCCCTTCATCATAAGGTATGCGGGAGAATGCGCAAAAAGAATGCGCGGACGGAATTTCCGCGGAAAAAAATTGCAGAAAAATACCGGAAAAGTCCGGAAACCCCTTGACGAAAACAAGAAAAGCAACTATGATAATACATGTGTGCTTTGTGTCAAAGTAAAGGGGGGAAGGTGGATGTATATGGTCGATTACGAGGGTACTATGCCCATTTTTGCCTACGCCTACCTGACCCACGACCGCCGCTGGACAGGCCCGCGCGCCTACCGCATCACCATCTATCAGGACGACACGCTGATGTTCCGCACGTTCAACGAGCGGGAAGAGGTGCTGGACACCGATTTCTTCTATCTTGTGCCGGGAACGGCGGCAAAGCTGACCGTGCAGATTGAACACGAAGGCTGGTGGATGGGCACGGTTCCGCTGCTGATTCAGGCGGATTCCAAGCCGCATAGCACGAGCATGTTCGGCTTTTCGGGGCATCCGATGTTCCGCTGCGAGGATTTAGGGAACATGATTGCGCGTGATTTCGGCAGCCACCGCGGGCAGCTGGCGCGTGGATTGTATTTTATGCTGGAAAACACGGCGATTCTGCTGCGGCAGAGTAATTTGATATTGAAGCTGGATAGTTTCGAGTGGGACTGGGCGAAGGCGCAGATATTTACGCCGGCATACGCACCGCCGGAGACGACCGCGCCGACGGTTCCGCAGAAGGAAAACGTGGGGTAAAGGCGGATAAAGCCGCTTAGCCCCAAAAGCAAGGATAACGCGCTCAAGCCGGGCGACAAAAAAAGGGTCAAGGGGCAATGCCCCTTGCGGAGTCCAGAGGCAGCGCCTCTGGTGGGGTTTGGGGCAACGCCCCAACTGCCCCGCGGGCGACCAGTATGCCAAACGTGTCCAACAAAAGGCGCAGGCAGCGAAGCGTCCCTGCCAGTAACTAAAAAGCCTTTCAATACAGCTTAAGCAGCATGGAGGGCGACCGCCGAAGGAGTCCAGAGGGCGATCGCAGACTTCGTCTGTTTTCATGCCCTCTGGAAGCTGCCGTCATTACCAGTATGATAGGAAAGTCAATTTTGGCTGAAAAAAATCAGCAATCTTTTCATGATACAGGGGATTTTCGCCTCTGCGGAGGCGACAAGGGGGCAATGAAAACAGACGAACGTCTGCGATCGCCCCCTTGACCCCTTCGGGCTGCACACTACCATACTTGATTTGGTATGTTGCAGAGAAGTTTGAAAATCAGCAGTATTCGCTTCGGCGCACCCAATCTGCGCTCAATCGGCGCATACTGCTTTTTGATTCGCAAGCAAATCAACATAAGGAGGAGAAAAGAGATGGGTGAACGTTCGATTCAGGAGAAGTATCAGGCGTGGCGGAAGTGCCCCGGCATGAATGAGGAGCTGCACAATCAGCTCAAAGCCATGTCGCCGGATGAACTGAATGACAGCTTCTATCGTTCGCTGGCGTTCGGCACGGGCGGGCTGCGCGGGGTCTTAGGCGCGGGCGAAAACCGCATGAACCTCTACACCGTGTCCAAGGCGACGCGCGGGCTGGGACGTTACCTGCTGGAGACGTGCGAGAAGCCGTCCTGCGCCGTCAGCTGCGACAGCCGCATCCATAGCCGCGATTTTGCCGAGCTGACCGCCGCGACGCTGGCGGAAATGGGCATCCGCGTCTACCTCTACCGCACGCTCATGCCGACCCCCATGCTGTCCTACGCGGTGCGCCACCTGCACACCAGCGCGGGCGTGATGGTGACGGCAAGCCACAATCCCGCGAAATTCAACGGCTATAAGGTCTATGGCGCGGATGGCTGCCAGATTACGATTGAAGCCGCCGACCGCATCTATTCCTTCATCAGCGCCGAACAGACGCTCCAGCCCTCCCTGCCGAGCTTCCAGAAGTACCTCGATAACGGCATGATCAGCTACATCGACGACGAAACCATCGAGAGCTATTACCAGATGATTAACGGCCTGCGCATCGCCCCCACCGACGAGCGCCTGCACATCGTCTACAGCCCGCTCAACGGCACGGGCAATGTGCCGGTGCGCGAAATGCTGAAGCGCATGGGCAATATCGACGTGGATGTCGTCGCGGAGCAGGAGATGCCCGACGGCCATTTCCCGACCTGCCCGTACCCGAACCCCGAAATCCGCGAGGCGATGAAGCTGGCGATTGAAAAGACCATCGCCACCGGGGCGGATATGTGCGTCGCCACCGACCCCGACTGCGACCGCATCGGCGCGGGCGTGCGGCAGGGCGATACCGTCACGCTGATTTCCGGCAACGATATGGGCGTGCTGCTGCTGGACTATGTGTGCAGCCACCGCAAGGCGCAGAAGGGCGAACTGCCGCCCGTCGCCGTCAAGACCATCGTGACCACCGAGATGGCTGTGCCGATTTGCAAGAAGTACGGCGTGGAGCTGCGCAACGTGCTTACCGGCTTCAAGTTCATCGGCGAGCAGATTGGCCTGCTGGAAAAGGAAGGCCACACCGAGCGCTACATCTTCGGCTTCGAGGAAAGCTACGGCTACCTGTCCGGCACGTCCGTGCGCGATAAGGACGCCGTCAACGCGGCGGTGCTGGTTTGCGAAATGGCGGCGAATTACAAGGCGCAGGGGCTGACGCTGCTGGATAAGCTGGAGCAGCTGCGCGAGGAGTTCGGCTTCTATGCCCAGCGCCTGCTGACCTTCCAGTACGAGGGCGAATCCGGCGCGGCGAAGATGGCGGACATCATGCGCAAGCTCCGCGCTCCGCTGGATACCTTTCAGGATGCGCATTTCCCGACCGCGACCCGCATCGACTACCAGAACGATGAAACGGGTCTGCCCAAGAGCGACGTGCTGTCCTTCGCGCTGGCGGATGGCAGCAAGATTATCGTCCGCCCCTCCGGCACGGAGCCGAAGCTGAAAGCCTACCTCTTCGCGCGCGGCGAAAATCAGGCAGCCGCCGAAAAAGTGCTGGATGAACTTGAAACGCTGATGAACGGGTACTGCAAGGAGTAAACTTTCAACGGGCTGTCCCACACGGGCAGCCTGTTTTTTGTTTGTCCTGCTTTGCATTTCCGGTGTCTTTTCTGCCCACTTTTGCGGAAAACGTGCTATAATCGTCCCGAAAATCGTTTGAAGGAGCGGATGCCCTATGGACACGCGCGATTTCCTTGTGCCGGATAATTACGCCGATTTCCACTGCAAGTGCGGTCAGTGCCGCCATACCTGCTGCGACGGGTGGGCAGTCACCTTCCCGCGCGAGGATTATTTCCGCCTGCTGAGCGTGACGTGTTCGCCGGAACTGCGCCGCAAGCTGGATACATCGCTGCATCTGGCGGATGACCCCACCCCGGCGCGCTACGCCGAACTCCTGCCGAACTGGGAGGGGCACTGCCCGCTCCAGCGCGCGGATGGACTCTGCGCCCTGCAAGCCGAGTGCGGCGAGGACGCCATCTCCTCCACCTGCCGCTATTACCCCCGCGGCATCCGCACGATGGATGACGACGAGTGCGCGTGCAGCGCCTCCTGCGAGCGCGTAGTGGAAATGCTGCTGCACCGCCTGCCGCCGATGACCTTCCGGCGGATGCGCTTGTCCTTCGCCATGGCGCTGCCGCCGCGCGAGACGGACGCGGCGCTGACGGCGGAAACGCGGCAATTGCGCCGGGACGTCGTCACCATGCTGCAAGCGCGGGAAGTTCCGCTTGCAAGCCGCATGATGGGGATTCGCGCGGCGCTCGTGCTGGAGGAATCCGGGCATCAAACGAGTGAAAGCCGCTGGGCAGCGTTCCGCGCGGCGGCGAAAGTCGCGATTCCCCCGGCGGATTGGGCGCTTCGGGCGAATATCCTGCGGACGCTGATGGAGGAACTGCTGGCGGATACCAGCAGCATGGGCGGAATCGCGGCGGAAATCCTGCCGCTCCTGCGCGGGGAACAGGCGGGCGCAGTTTTGCAGCAGGCGGCGGGCACGTTTCAGGCGGATACGCCGGATTGGATGATTGGCACGGAGCAGCTGATGGTCAACCATGTGTTCTACGAGGGCTTCCCGTACGGCACGCATCAGGAGCGCCCGGCGACGGCGGCGGTTTCGCTGTGCGCGGAGTACGCGGTGCTGCGCGGCACGGCGGTGCTCTACCATCAGCTGCATCCGGATGAAACGGCGCTGGTGGATGCCATTGCCGCGCTCTTCCGCGTGATGGAGCACAGCGCGTTCGGCTGGAACGCGGCGGTTGTGCTGGAGCGCGAAGGCAAGGCGGGGGAGGATATTATCGGGCAAATCGTCGGAATATAAGGAAATGAGCAATAAAAATATCCGCGGGTGCATTTGGCTGCATCCGCGGAATTTTGCTATTTTGTGGTTCTTCACGGAATCTTGGGGGAAGAGCAGCTTGGGGGCGCGTCTGCGGACGCGCAAAGTTAGGGGCAGGGACGCTTCGCTGCCTGCACCTTTGTTGGTGACTTCCTTGGGATTGGTCGGACGAGGGACAGTTGGGGCGTTGCCCCAAACCCCACAAGGGACGCTGTCCCTTGACCCTGCAAGGGGCAGACGAAAAGGGACGAAGTCCCCCCCTTGCCCCCTCTGCGCGATTGAGTTGGTCGCGCTTTCATGCTCCTTCCGCGTGCAGCTTTTTGGCGCTTCGCCTAAGCACTTGTTTGCTCCCCCAACTTTCCATGAAGAACCTAATTTGGGGATGGCGCGTCACTCGTCCCGCACCATCATCACATGCATTTGCCGCTCCAACGCGGGAATCACGCACTCTGCCAAGCCGCCGTCCAACGCCACGTCGCGTATCACCAGCACATCAATGCCCAGCATGTCGAACACGGCGCTGTTGAACGCGCGGGTGTAGGGGCCGTACGCCGCGACAATGTGTGTCTCCGGCACGCCGACTTTCTTTGCCAAATCCAGCGCTTCCACCGTCGGCACAATGCGGCAGAACAGGTGGTCTTTGCGCAGAAGGGACGCATAATGCGACAGATTGCGGTAATCGCCCGCCAGCAGAATGTTCTCCTCCGAAAGCCGCGACAGCACCGCAGCCGCCTCCGCCGGATTCTCCACCCACTGCACCACGTCGCGCCATGCTTCCTGCTCGTTCTCGATTTTCATGCGCTGGCAGGGAATGCCCAGCTGCTCGGCGGAACGGCGGATGCGCGTCTGCGTCGCGGTGGCGTATGGGTGTGTCGCGTCGATGACCTTGCGGGGGTTCGTCTGGCGGATGTAGGAGAGCATCTGCCCGTCGTCAAACCGCCCGATGTGGCACATCGTTCCCGGCGGCAGCTGTGCGCGCGCGTATTCCGTTGTCACGCAGACGATAACCTGCTTGCCGCGCCGCCGCATCGTCTGTGCCGCCTCACGGCTCTCGTGGGTGTTGCCGAAAATCAGAATTCGCTCCATGGTCACTCACTCCTGCGGGTTATTATTTTTGCCCGTAGTAGGCGTTCGGGCCGTGTTTGCGTAGAAAATGCTTATCTTGAATGTTCTGCGGTGCGGGGGCGGCGTCGGGCTTAATCTGCCGCGTGTACACCGCCATTTTCGCCACTTCCTCCAGCACAACGGCGTGGTAGACCGCCTGTGCCGCGTCCTTGCCCCATGTGAACGGCCCGTGCGACGCGCAGATAATCCCCGGCACATGCACCGAGTTGATATTCCGCTTCGTCAGCTCCTCGATGATGACTTTGCCCGTGTTCTTCTCGTAGTCCTCGTCGATTTCCTCGGTCGTCAGGTGGCGCGCGCAGGGAATTGCGCCGTAGAAGTAGTCCGCGTGGGTCGTGCCGTAGCAGGGAATATCCTCGCACGCCTGCGCCCAGCCGACCGCGTAGGGGCTGTGCGTGTGCACGATGCCGCCGATGTCCGGGTACTGCTTGTACAGCTCCAAATGTGTTTTCGTGTCGCTGGAGGGGTTCAATTTGCCCTCGACGATGTTGCCGTCCAGGTCAAGCACGACCAGCTTGTCGGGGGACAGCTCGTCGTACTCCACGCCCGACGGCTTGATGACGACCAGCCCCTTTTCGCGGCTGATGCCGGACACGTTGCCCCATGTATACGTTACCAGATGACGCTTGGGCAGCTCCATGTTGGCTTCGTAAACGGCTTCTTTGAGCGATTTCAGCATCGGAATTCCCCTCCTCAATCCATATCCGCAATCGCGGCCTTTTCGGCGGAAAGCGCCTGATGGAAACGCGCGGTGTAAGCATCCAGCCCGGCTTCATCCGCCGCGTCCGCACGGATGGTAGAACCCTTCGCGCCCGCAAAAACACGCGCGTTCAGGTAGTCCTCCAGCGTTTCGTCTGCCTGTCGATTGACGCGGTACGCCGCCAGCAGCGCCATGCCCCACGGACCGCCTTCGCCCGCCGTTTCCATGACGGAGATGGGGGCTTTCAGCGCGGCGGAGAGAATCGTCTGCCCTGCGACGGGCGTCTTGAAGTAGCCGCCATGACCCAGCAGCTTGTCAATCTGCACATGCTCCTTGGCGAGGATGTCCATGCCGATTTTGAGGCTCGTCATTGCGCCCGCCACGAGCGAACGCGCGAAATTCGGGAATGTCAGCTTCGCATCCGGCGTGCGCACCAGCATCGGACGACCCGCGTCCAGCCCAACCACGGGTTCGCCGGAGAACAGCGGCAGATTCACCACGCCGCCGCAGTCCTTGTCGCCGGAAAGGGCGGATGTGAACAGCGCCGTGTAAATGTCGCCCATGCTGACAGGCACGCCCGCCGCGTCCGCAAAGCCCTTGAGCATCCCCGCCCATGCGTTGATGTCGGAGGTGCAGTTGTTGCAGTGCACCATGGCGGTCGGCTTGCCGGTGGGCGTCGTCACCATGTCGATTTCGGGGTACACGCGCGAAAGCGGCTTTTCCAGCACCACCATCGCGAAGGTTGATGTGCCCGCGGACACATTGCCCGTGCGCACCGCGACGGAGTTCGTCGCCGCCATGCCCGTGCCCGCGTCGCCTTCAGGGGGCGCCATCAATGCGCCGGGCTGGAGCGTGCCGGTCGGGTCAAGCAGCTTTGCGCCTTCCGCCGTCATCACGCCCGCGTCCTCGCCCGCGCACAGTACGCACGGCAGAATCTCGCGCAGCGTCCACGGCATGTGGTAGGTTTTCGCCAGCGCATCCACCTTGTCCAACATGTGCTGGTCGTAATCCAGCGCGTTGCTGTCGATGGGGAACATGCCGCTCGCTTCGCCGATGCCAAGGCAGTTCTTGCCGCACAGCTTGTAGTGCACATAGCCCGCCAGCGTCGTCAGGTGATGAATCTGCGGCACGATTGCTTCGCCGTTCATCATCGCCTGCACAAGGTGCGCAATCGACCAGCGCTGCGGGATGTTGAAGCCCAGCAGGGCGGTCAGCTTTTCCGCCGCCTGTGCCGTCATGGTGTTGCGCCAAGTGCGGAACTGCGCCAATTGCTGCCCGTTTTCATCAAAGGCGAGGAAGCCGTGCATCATGCCGGATACGCCGAACGCCGCCAGATTCGTCAGCGTCACGCCATAATTCGCCTGCACGTCCCCTTGCAGCTTCGCGAACGCATCCTGCACGCCCGCCCATACGTCATCCAAGTGATACGTCCAAATGCCGTCCTCCAGCCGATTCTCCCATGTATGGTCGCCGGATGCAATCGGCGCGTGGTCGTCGCCAATCAGCACCGCCTTGATGCGCGTCGAGCCGAACTCAATGCCCAGCACCGCTTTTCCGTCCGCAATATACGCGGCAATTGCTTCGTGATTCATGATGTACCGTCCTCCTCTTTCTGAGTGATTCCGCAGACTTTATTACACACAGTATACCAGAAAACGCCGGGAATGTCCATCGTTTGCGGGGATGAAAGTGGCGCAAGCAAAAAAAATCCCTGCCCCAGCATTCCACTGGAACAGGGAAAGGAACTCACTTCCGCTTCTTCGCCTTGCGGATGATGATGATGACAATCGCCATCACCGCGACAATCGCGATAAACGGCAGCGCCGCCGTCAGGAATACCACGCAGTCCTGCAGGAACGACACGAACGCCCTCCAGCCGGTGGACAATGCGCCCTTGATGCGATCGCCCAGCGACACCGTTTCGTCGCGCAGATCCGGCTGGGCTTCCTCGTTCAGCGTCACACGCACGGTTGCGTCATTTACCTGCTGATCGGTGTCCGCCAAGGTGCTTTCCAGCTGCTCGATGTTGTACTGCGTGTCCGCCAGCTGCGTCTCCAGCGCCAGCAAATCCGACAAATCGCCCGCCGTGTCGGTCAGCGCCTGCAGGCGCGCCAGCAGCAGCTTCTGATTTTCGAGGCGCGCGGCGGTATCCTGATAGCTGGCCGTCACGTCGGTGGACGACATGTTCCGGCTGGTGATGCGCCCCAGCTCACCCGTATTGCTTAGGAACGCATCGAGCGAATCCGCCGGAATCCTCAGCGTCAGCGATGCGGTGCGCAGATCACGGTTGTTCGTGTATTCGCTGGAGCTTTCCAGATATCCGCCGTACTGGCTGAGCAGCGCGGTCAAACTTGCCATGCTGTCGTCATAGACGGATGTTTTGATGGTCAGCGACACGTTGCGGATTATTTTCTTGTCCTCCGCGACGGCGGATTTCGCGCTGGCGGTTTCCGGCATGGCGTCGTTTGCGGCGCCGACCATCATCGTGCGCACACCGCTGCCGGCTTCTTCCGAATAGCCGACGTCGCTGGCGTAGGTGTCGTAATCGTAGTCGTAGTCGTAGTCGTAGCTGTCCGCGAGGGACTGCGGCGAACTCGTCCGCGCGGGCGACAGGCTGTCTTTCGTCAGCAGCGTTCCGCCGACGACGAACACCAGCGCCGCGGCGACGGAGAGGATGCGCGTCCAGCGGCGCATCGGGGTGACTTTGCGGGTTTCTTCCTGTTTCATGGCGTCCTCCTTTACCAGCGCCGTCCACTGCGCGTGGAAATTTTCCGGCATATCCGGCACTTCCTCGTTCAGGGGCGACATGCATTGCCGGAGGACTTCGTTTTCATCAAAATTGGGTTCGCGGTTCATTTTCCTGTCCTCCTTTCACTCGGTAAGACGCTTGATTTTTCGTTTTGTTCCCGCTGATTGGCAAGAATGGCGGCAAGTTTCTGCCGCGCGCGGTTGAGTCGGCTCTTCACCGTGCCGACGGATACGCCCGTAATCTGCGCAATATCCTCGTAGCGCTGCTTTTCCAGCGCGTAGAGGATGACGACGGTGCGCATGTCGGCGGGAAGCTGGTCGATGGCGCGGGAAATATCGCCGGTGGATTCGCGGTCAAGCAGTTCGGCTTCGGGGGTCGGGGAATCATCCGCCGGTTCAAAGCCGTTTTCCGCCATCGCGTCCATCGAATCACTGTCCACCATGCGCTTTTGCTTGCGCAGAAAGTCAATGCATACGCTGCCCGCAATGCGGTACAGCCAGCTGGAAAAGCCGCAGTCCTGCCGATACTGCCCAATGGAGCGCCACGCCTTCAGCATGACCTCCTGTGCGCAGTCCATCGCGTCCTCGCGGTGGTGCAGATAATGCCAGCAGACGCGCCAAATCATCTGCTCATAGGGTGTGACGAGCTGCTCAAAGGCGGATGCATCGCCCTTTTGCGCGCGCCGGAGAATGAGTTCATCCATTGCAGAAGCCTCCTCGTTTTTCATGACGAGCGGTCGGGGGATTTTGTTCCGTGTTTCGCGAGAATTTACAGCTTTTCTTCCGCAAAAATAGAAGAACGGCTGCAATTTCATCATATCATGGCGGATGGATGCCGTCAAGCAGAAAAAAATCCCCGCGGACGGCGGGGATGCTGGCTTGCTATTAACATGTTCTGCAAATAAAATCTTCCAATTTAAGTCAAGAAACATGGGGGGCCCGAAGGGGTCAAGGGGGCGAGCGGAAAGCCCCCTTGAAGTTGCAATAGAAAAGACAATCATGCTTGACTGAAAAATTCAAACGATTGCTGTTTGCTGCTCCAGTCGCGTCTGCGGACGCGAAGTTGTTACTTTCTGTTGCGACAGAAAGTAACCAAAGAACGCCCAGAGGGGGCTGAAAAGTTAAAGAGCGGGGATTTCAGCCCCCTCTGGACACCCCCCGCCGCCAAAATTCCTTGGGGGAAAGAGCGGCTGCGGGCTGCCAAACTGGTCACTTCTGCATAATTGAACGGCAAAAAGTCATCCAATAATATACCTTGCGGGTACAGCAGTATCATTCTTTGATGAAGAATGCAACCTTACCGCCGTCTTGCCATTTCCGCCCACACATCATCGAGCGTCACGCCCTGCTGGTAGAGCAGCACCATCAGGTGGTACAGCAAATCAGCGGCCTCGTAGGTCACTTCCTCTTTATTCGCTTTCATCGCGGCGATAATCGTCTCGCTGGCTTCCTCGCCAACCTTCTTGCAGATTTTCTCCACGCCGTTGTCCAGCAGGTAGTTCGTGTAGCTGCCTTCCACCGGGTTCGCGGCGCGGTCGGCAATCGTCGCGTAGTCCTCCTGAAGGACATTCGCGGTCGCGGGCGCGTCCTCATCCACATACACGTCGTTGAAGAAACAGCTTTTTGCGCCCGTGTGGCACGCCGGCCCGACTTGCTCCACCGTCAGCAGCATCGCGTCGTGGTCGCAGTCGTAGCGCATGGCGACGAGCTTCTGCGTGTGCCCGGAGGTTTCGCCCTTCTTCCACAGCGCCTGCCGGGAACGGCTGAAGTACGTCGCATACCCGGTTTCCAGCGTCTGCTCAATTGACTGCTGATTCATGTATGCCAGCATCAGCACCTGATTGGTGCGCGCATCCTGCGCAATGGCGGGGATCAGCCCGTTTGCATCAAATTTCAACTGCGAAAAGTCCATATTCATTCTCCTTTGTCCGCGGTTTGGATGGCGTCAAGCGCGTCCGGCACGGTGAACGCGCCCTCGTACATCGCGCGCCCTAAAATCGCGCCTGCGCAGCCGATTTCCTGCAATTTCAGTAAATCGCTAATGCTGCTCACGCCGCCTGAACCGATGATGTCCATCTGTGTCTTGTCAATCAGGCGCTTCGTTGCGGCGAAATTCGGGCCCTGCATCATCCCGTCGCGGCTGATGTCGGTGTAGATGAGGGTGCTGACCCCCATGTCCCGCATTCGCAGGGCGACTTCGGCGGCGGTCAGCGCGGATGTTTCCACCCACCCGCGCGTCGCGACGAACCCGTCCTTCGCGTCCAGCCCCACGGCGATTTGCCCCGGAAACGCCCGGCACGCCTCTTTCACCAGTTCCGGATGTTCAATCGCCGCTGTGCCGATGATGCACCGCGTCACGCCCGCTTCGATGCGCAGGGCGATGTCCGCCATCGTGCGCAGCCCGCCGCCCAGCTCGACGTTTCCGCCGAACGCGCGGATGACCTCGCGAATCAGCGGGAGGTGCTTGGTCTGCCCATCAAACGCGGCGGTGAGGTCAACAAGGTGGAGGTACGTCGCACCCTGTTCGCGCCATTTCGCGGCAAGGTCAACGGGATTGCCGAAGATGGTCACGTCGTCGCGCCTGCCTTGGCGGAGACGCACGGCATTGCCATCGAGCATGTCAATCGCGGGGTAAAGCTGCATGGGAAACCCTCCTTTGGGGGATGAAAATTAACACGCGAGCATAGCATGAAAGTGCGCCCAACGCAATCGCGCGAAAGGGTCAAGGGACGAAGTCCCTTGCGGGGTCAAGGGGCAGCGCCACTTGGTTCCCCACAATAAACACGCGGAAGAAGCCTGAAAAAGTTGCCAACTCAATCGCGCGAAAGGGAGTCCAGAGGGTCGAAGACCCTTTGGCGGGGTCAAGGGGCAGCGCCCCTTGGGTTTCCCCAATAAACACGCGGAAGTTGTATGAAAAAGTCACCAACTCAATCGCGCGAAAGGGAGTCCAGAGGGTCGAAGACCCTTTGGCGGG
>JABLTO010121422.1_pt1 | contig 49050 bp, 40 predicted proteins | sample 7160091 | NCBI WGS metagenome assembly JABLTO01 (sample SAMN14651225, study PRJNA627086) | human gut metagenome | isolation source: feces | host: Homo sapiens
GAATTAAAAGGAGTGTATTAAATGTATTTAGAAAAAATTAATGGACCAGAAGATGTCAAAAAATTAAAAATAGAAGAATTACAACCGTTAGCTGACGAAGTAAGAAAAGCCGTAATTAACCGTGTTAGTAAAATAGGTGGTCATAAAGGACCAAACTTAGGTGTTGTTGAAATGACAGTAGCCCTTCATTATGTTTTTAATTCGCCTGTGGATAAAATCGTCTTTGATGTTTCCCACCAATGTTATCCTCATAAAATCTTAACTGGTCGTAAAGAAGCTTATCTTGATGATGATAAATTTAGTGAAGTAACTGGCTATACTAACCCTTTAGAAAGTAAACATGATTTCTTTAAAGTAGGGCATACTTCAACCAGTGTTTCTCTAAGTTTAGGCTTAGCAGTCGCAAGAGATTTAAAACATACTAAAGAAAATATAATTGCCGTTATTGGCGACGGTTCCTTATCTGGTGGTGAAGCTCTAGAAGCCTTAGATTATGCCGGTGAATATAAAAATAATTTAATTATTATTGTTAATGATAATGACCAAAGTATTGCAGAAAATCATGGTGGTCTTTATAAAAATCTGAAAAAATTACGCATGATGAATGGAGTATCTAATAATAACTTCTTTGCATCTTTAGGCTTTGAATACCATTATTTAGATGATGGTCATGATATTAAAAAGTTAGTAGATTTATTTAACTCAGTTAAAGATACTGACCACCCAGTTCTTTTGCATATTCATACTATTAAAGGTAAAGGACTTAAATATGCTGAAGAAAATAGAGAAGCTTGGCATTCTGGTGGACCCTTTAATATCGAAGATGGTTCCTTAAAAAATCCAGTAGTTAAAGATGATACCGTATTTAATAGTTTAAAAGAATTATTAGATACTAACAATAAAGCCGTTGTTTTAAATGCTGGTACTCCCGCATCTTTAGGATTTACACAAGATATAAGAGAGGAATATGTTAACAAAGGTAAGTTTATTGATGTTGGCATTGCTGAGGAAAATGCGGTCGGGATGATTAGTGGCATTGCTAAAAATGGTGGCATCCCGGTATTTGGAACCTTTGCCCCATTCCTTCAAAGAGTCTATGACCAAGTAAGTCATGATTTGTGTTTAAATGATAATCCAGCAGTTATTTTAGCTATTAACCCAGGTGTTTATGGTATGAATAGTGATACCCATATTGCCTTATGTGATATTCAAGAATTTAGTCATATTCCTAACTTTACTTACTTAGCACCCGCTACTAAAAAAGAATATAACGATGCCTTAAAATTTTCAACAACCATAAGTAAACACCCAGTAGGTATCAGAGTTCCTAACATTTGGTGTGAACTAGATAACGATAACCATACCGATTTTACGAAAAATATGTGCGTACTAAGTGGTAGTGATGTTGCTATTACAGCAGTTGGTCCCATGCTTAAAATGGCTCTTGAAGTAGCCAAAGACATTAAAAAAATATATCAAAAAGATATAACTGTTATCAATCCTATTAACGTTAGTAACTTAGATTACGAAACTTTAGATAAACTAAAAGAAAATCATAAGTTAATTATTACTTTAGAAGACGGTGAGCTTCAAGGCGGTTATGGTGTAAATATCGCTAGTTACTTAGGTGCCGATGCCATTAAAGTTATGAACTTTGGTATTTCTAAAAAATTCCATACTGATTTTAAAGCCGAAGAACTTCTTGCAAAGTGTGGCATGTCTAAAGAAAATTTAGTTAATATTATTAAGGATTACTTAAGCTAAGTAATCTTTTTTTGTCTATTGTTTAATTTTATGAAAATGCTATAATATTCATATATAAATATCCTTAATAAGAAAGGAATAATATGCGAACATTTAACTATTTAAAAGATTATAATTTATTAACTTCATCAGTACAAGGTTACCTAACTCAATTATCCCTAGAACTAGATTATTTAATAAAAACTAGTAATAATAAAGAAATATATTATCCCTTATATAAAAAACTCCAAGAATTTCCAACTAAATATCCTAATTTAAGAAATATTTCTATAAAAATTAGAGAAGATTTATTAAAAGAAGAAAATGTATCTTATTACTTTAAAAATGGTAAATATCCTTCTAATGCTTCTATCATAGGTAATGAAATTACTAAAGATTTAAATGAGTTATTTACTTTAGAAGAAAGTCTAAAAAATTATACAGCTTTACTTTGGCAACAAAGACTAACTAACTTTAATGATTTAGTAAATGGCGAAGACTTTATGATAGTAGGTCATGCTTCTTTTAATATACCCGGCATTAGTAGTGATAAAAACTATAACTCTCATATGGCTCAATACTTATCTTGTAGTTTATTTTCTAATTTAGAATTAAATAGTTTTCAAAATAGTAATTTAATCTTTGTAGTTGATGTTAATAGTACTAACTATATAGCATCATCTTCTTGCGACTCAGTAACTGGCGATTTTAATAATCCTGATTTTCTTACTTTAAAAGAAATCGAAGTAAATGGTTCTAAACATTATATAAAAGTTGGCTATACTAACGATAGTAAAAAATGTGTTACTGCCTTAGAAACACCAGAGATGATTGAAAAGTTAAGCATAGCAAGAGAACTAAAAGAAAATGGCAAATTATATGATTATGATAATTCTTTATGTAATGAAGTAGTTTTAGATAGAACTAAGACTAGTTATAGTGGAGCCGTATTATTAAGTAATGGTTGTGATATCTTATTTAATGAATACTTATTATTAAAAGAAAATAATATTCCTTTTAAATGTATTAATAAAGCTTTATATCGTTTAAAAAAAGAAATGTTACCTTATAGTAATACTGATTATGAAGAATATCTATCTTCTTTAAAAAGATTAGAAGCAAGAATTTTAGATGGTTTAATCCCATTAGATAAGTTAAATGCTTATTATAATGAAGTCATAATTCCCATGCAATATGATGATATTGTTGCAAATGATTTTAAAAAAGTTATTGCTAAATATACCAAAATAAAGGGTATATAAAAAATAGAAATGGAGTCTTATATGAATTATGGTATTGATGAAAAGATAAGTAAACCTTTATTATATCGTAAGCTAACTAATGATAAGGTAATTAATATAACAGGCGAAGGTGGTGCCGGTAAATCAACTTTATGTGAAAATTTTAGAAAAAATGCCAATGAATATATAGTTATCGATTTTGATTCTATAAATCTTAATAATAATAAAGTTGGTACTTTAGAATACGACTTAGTAAAATTAATAGTTAATAAATATGGTAAAGATATTTTTCCTCAAACCCACCATCGTAATGGTGAAAAGCAAATGCTAATTAATGAAGAGTTTTTTGAAAAGTGTTCTATTTGTTTTGCTACTATTTATGATGAAATAATTAATTATTTAGAGCCAACTGGTAAAGTTATTGTAATTGACGGTTCGCAGTACCGTTTCGTAAATGATGCTTCCAAAATAAAGGGGGAATTCATTGTACTAAGAACTTCCTTAGAAACATGTCTTAATCAGTCTTTTAGTCGTCATAAAAAGTTAAACCAAGAAGAAACCGAAGAGCAATTATTTAAACATCGTCAAAATAAAAAAGAAATGTTTAAAATCTTTAATCCTTTATTAAACGGCACTATCAACAACGTAGCTAACCTTTCTATAAATAAATTTGATAATAATTTTAAAGAAGAGTTAAGAACTAGCCTATCAGAGTTAATTAATAGTATCCTAGAAAATAATTATTCTTCTTTATCTTTAGAAGAACAAAATTTTCTTAAAAATATACAAGCTAAAAAAGTCATTACTATGAATAATTACTTAGATATAATGCCTAAGTTTATAAATACTCCTAACTATTTAGAACAATTAAACATTAGTAAAACTATATCTTCTAAACCCTTTCTTCTAACTAATAATGCTATCTTAATTAACTTAGATGAACTATATTTAAATGGTTATAGAAAAGTAGAAGATATTCTAAATTTATTTACTGAAGAATTAAAGAGTTATCTTAATATTAAAAGTTTAGATCAATCTCTTTAAAATAAACAATTTATTTATTTTAATATATCCATATTGACCACCCCCCCGATTATTAAGTATAATGATAATAGAATAGGAGTTTATTATGTCAGAAAATATTTTAATTAATGTTATATTTATTATTGTAGAAATTATCTTTATCTTATTTACTTTGCTATCATCATCCCTTGGTGCTTATTTAATAAGAAAAGGTAAAACTAAGAAAGGTCTTATCTTAGTATTAAGTAATATCTTTTTATTAACTATTACTTTTATAAGAAGCTTACTAAAAAAAGATTTTTTCTTTAAAGGAGGTATGTTTGCTTTCTTAGTTTATAATAGACAAGAACTTTACAGTACTTTAATTCTTATTTTATATGCATGTTTATTCATCTATACTATTTATAATTTTAATATATTAAAAAAGAATTCTAAGTTAAAAGATGATAAAAAAATAAGTAAGAATGTTAAAAAAGAAATATATCTTATCTCTATTTTTATAGTACTTACTATTATTCTTGCTTATGGAAACTTTATGAGTTCAAATAACAGTAGTTATTATTGTCATACTTTATATATTAAAAATAGTCTTAATCTTGATAATCACACAATAAACATACCAAGTAATAGTTGTTATACTGGTAAAAATAGCACTAACGGTTATGGGTATCGTAGTTTTAAAAGTTATGATAAATTAGATAATGAATTAAAAAGTATAACTAATAAGTATAATAATGAACATACTACTAAAGTAAGATATGTTATAAATAATAAAGCTTTATATAATGAATACTTCCTTTATTTTGAAGATTAAGAATTAAGCAATAGAATTTTTCTTTAGTTTTATTGCTTTTTTTAATGAAATATTTCATTTAAATGATATACTTATCTTAAGAAAAGTATGAGGTAATTAATGACAAATGTTAAAGATGGGGTTATTGGTCATGCCATAGGAGATGCTTTTGGAGTTCCATTAGAGTTTATTAGTCGTGAAAAATTACTTAAAAATCCAGTAACAAAAATGCTTGGCAATGGTAGTCATCCTGTTCCAGTAGGATTTTGGTCTGATGATACATCAATGGAAATAGCCCTAATGGCTTCCTTTATCGAAAAGAAAAAATTTGATTATGATGATATTATGCAGAGGTTTATTGATTGGATAAATAAAGGCGATTATACTCCTGGCGGTAAATTATTTGATATTGGTAGAACTTGTTTAAAAGCAATACATAACTATTCTTTAGGAAATACTAAAGCTTTAGAATCAGGACTTCTTAATATAAATGCTAATGGTAATGGTTCTTTAATGCGTATCTTACCAGTAGCTTATTATTGTTTTTATCATAATTCTTCTAGTAATGAAATATATACTCTAACTAAGAATGTTTCCTCATTAACTCATCGTCATGAAATAAGTATTATGGCTTGTTATATTTATGTTAACTATGTTATTTATTTATTACAGAAACTTGATAAGTATGAAGCTTATAACAAGATTAAAACATTAGATTATTCTTTATTTAGTAAAGAAACAATAAATATCTATGATAGAATTTTAAAACAAGATATTAGTACTTTAGATATAGCCGAAATAAGTAGTAGTGGTTATGTTGTTGATACTTTAGAAGCATCTTTATGGGTTATTTTAAATGCCAGAAATTTTAAAGAAGCTATAATTGGTTCTGTTAATTTAGGTAATGATACTGATACTATCGGTGCTATTACCGGTTCTATGGCCGGTATTATTTATGGCTATGATTCAATTCCAAAAAATTGGTTAGAAAAGTTAGCCAGAAGAGAATATTTAGAAAATCTATGTGTTAAGTTTGAAATGGCTATTAAAGACAATGAGTAATATTTAGTAATGCTTATTAAGAATCTCAAATTTTAAAATTGAGGTTCTTTTTCTGTCTTTATAAATTTTTCTTACTATAATTATTTCTAAAAAATAAATTAATTAAGTGTTTTTTTATTTAAAATTTGGTACAATTAGACTGGTGATGCTATGTATATAGAGTTTAAGAATGTTAGTAAAAAATATTATCAAGGTAAAATTACAATTACGGCTTTAGATAAAGTAAATTTTAGCATCGATGAAGGCGAACTAGTTGTTATTTTAGGACCAAGTGGTGCTGGTAAGACTACTCTTTTAAATATTTTAGGCGGAATAGATACGGCTACTAGTGGTACAATAAATGTTGCAGGAAAAAATATAACAAAGTTAAATGAACATGAACTTACAAAATACAGAAGAACTGATATTGGCTTTGTTTTTCAATTTTATAACTTGATTCAAAACTTAACAGCCCTAGAAAATGTCGAACTGGCTGTCCAACTTTGTAAAGACCATTTAGATCCTAAAGAAATATTAACCAAAGTAGGTTTAAAAAATCGTCTTAATAATTTTCCGAGCGAGTTATCAGGTGGCGAACAACAAAGGGTAGCCATTGCCAGAAGTATTGCTAAAAATCCCAAACTTCTTTTAGCTGATGAACCAACTGGAGCCCTTGATTTTAAAACTGGAAAACAAATATTAAAACTTTTAGAAGATGTCTGTCGTAAAGAAAAAATGACTGTTATAATTATTACTCATAATAGTATTTTAGCCTCGATGGCCGATAAAGTAATTAAAATTAATAATGGTACAGTTAGTAATATCATTAAAAATGAACATCCTAAGTCCATAGATGAATTAGAGTGGTAATTATGAAAAATATGTTATTTATTAATACCATTCGTAAAATAAAAGATACTCATAAAAAATTTCTTTCTTTAATGTGTTTGGCTCTTTTAGGAGTAGGATTCTATGTCGGAATTAAATCTAGTAGTCCTGATATGTTAGATACTTTAGATAAATATTTACAAGATAATAATGTCTATGATTTAGAAATAACTTCTACTTTAGGGCTATCTGATAATGATGTAACAGCGCTAGAAGATTTAAATATTGGTAATATCTATAAGAGTAATTATACTGATTCAGTAATAAATATTAATAATACTGAAAAAACTTTAAGAACTATTTCTTTAAGTGATATAAATAAAGTTATTTTAAAAAGTGGGAGTTTACCTAGTAATAATAATGAAATAGTAGTTGAAAAATCTCTTCTTAGTGATAATAACTTACAAATAGGAGATTATTTAGAAATAAATAATGAATCTTTAGAAAATAGTACTTATAAGATAACTGGAGTTATTGAAAGTCCTTTATATTTTACTGATTATAGAGGTACTACTAATACTGGTAAAGGTACTTTAGATTATTATTCTTATAGTTTAATCGATAACTTTAAAACAGATTATTATACTAATATTTATGTAAAACTAAATATTAAGGATCCTACAAATAGTACTAGTTATAAAACACTAGTTAATGATGCGAAAAAGAAAATAGAAGAAATTAAAACTAAACAAGAAGACTTAAGATTTAACGAGGTCTATAAAGACTATCTTAGTTATTATGATTTCTTAGAAATAACTAATTATCAAGATAAATTACCTAAAAGTACTTGGTATTTAAAAACACGTAATGATAATAATGCTTATAAAACTTATATTGATTCAACCGATAGTTTAAGTAAAATAGGTAATGTCTTTCCTCTAGTTTTTTTCTTAGTAGCCTTACTAATTAGTTTTATTTCAATATCTAGAATGATTGAAGAAGATAGATTGGAAATAGGTACTTTAAAAGGTTTAGGTTATAGTAACTTTAATATCTATCTAAGAAATATTTTCTATTCCTTTTTAGCCGTCTTATTAGGAAGTATTATTGGTATGTTAATTGGTTTTAACTTACTACCAAGAGTTGTTTGGTATATTTATGCCTCAATGTTTACAATGGACTCTATCTTAATAAGTTTTAACTGGTATTATGCTTTAATTGGATTTAGTTTATCTAGTATTTTAATTTGTGGTTCTTCTTTTATTACAACTAAAAATATCTTAAAAGAAAAAACAGCCATGTTATTAAGACCAAAAAGTCCAAAAGCCGGCAAAAAAATATTCTTAGAAAACTTTAAATTCTGGTCAAAACTTAATTTTTCAACTAAGATATCAACTCGTAATATCTTCCGTTATAAAGGTAGAGTAATGGCTACTATAGTTGGTCTTGCTTCTTCAACGGCTCTTCTTTTAGTTGGCTTTGGAGTTAAAGATGCAGTAAGTGATATTGTTATATTTAATGATACTAAAGTGTTTATTTATGATAAGAGTATCTATTTAAATAGTAATTATAATAAAGAAGAAGTAAATACTCTATTAGATAGTAATAAAGATATTAAAGATAAAGTAAATATAAATTATAAACAAATTAATTTATATAATAGTAATAAAGATTATTTTGAAGTTAATTTAATAACACCAGAAGATAGTAATACTTTAGATAAAGTTATTCATTTAAATGATATAAATAATAAAAAGAAAAGAATAACTTTAGAAAAGGGAATTGTTTTAAGTGAAAAGTTAGCCAATAAATTACATGTAAAAGTAGGAGATAAAGTATTTATTTTAGTTAATGATAAGTATCATGAATTAAATATTGATTATATAGTTGAAAATTATATTGATGATTATGCTTATATTACAGAAGATACTTATAAAGAAATATATAATGATTATGATGTTAATTCTATTTATTTGAATGTTAATGATAACTATAATGAAGATTATGATAAAGAGTTATTAAGTAATTCTAATATTGTTAATATTATAAATAAAAAAGATACTTCTAATGTAATGGAAGGTGTCTTAGATAAGTTAAATTATGTAGTTTTAATATTAATTATTTCCTCGGCTTTACTTGCATTTGCTATTCTTTATAATTTAAGTTCCATTAATATTAGTGAAAGAAAAAGAGAAATATCAACTTTAAAAGTATTAGGATTTTATAATGATGAAGTAGATAGATATATTACTAATGAAAATTACTTTATAACTGTAGTTGGTATTATCTTAGGACTTATCTTAGGTTTTTATTTATGTTTTTATTTACTTAATACTTGTGAACCAGATTATTTAATGTTTATAAGACATATTAAGTGGTATAGTTATCTAATAAGTGCTGTTATATCTTGTTTATTTACAATTATTGTTAGTAGAATAACTCATTATAATTTACTTAAAATAGATATGATAAGTAGTTTAAAGAGTAATGAATAAAAAAATACCTAGTTTTGGTTTAGAAAACTTGGTTGTATAATAAATAGTGTTGGTGAGTAAAATCATCAACACTATTTTTTGCAGAAAAAAGACATAAGTTTGATACAATGTAATTGACTCATTATACATTGAAAAGATTTAAACTTATGTCTACAAATGATTATATCTTAAACTTATTAAATATTAAAGATAAAAATATTAAAATTTTAGATGGAAAACAAGAAATAAAGAAAATAAAAGGTAATAATTATAAAATTATTGAAGGATACCTTACTTATATTCCATCATACTGCCCAAACTGTGGCTGTGTTAATCAAACTGCTAATGACATTATTAAATGGGACTTTAGAAAAAACTGTAAAATCAAAATACCAAAAATTTCTAATTGCCTTTCAATGTTATTATTGTATAAGCAAAGATTTTTATGTAAACATTGTAAAAACACATTTATTGCTGAAACTTCTTTAGTTGAAAGGAATAGAAATATTTCGAATAACACAGACCTTCAAATATCACTAGAATTATCCATTAAGCAAAGTGAAAAAGACATTGCAAAACGCCTTGGTATATCATCATCAACTATTAATAGAAAGTTAGAAAGTTTATCTAGCAAAACTATTCTAAAGAATCAATTTTTACCTATAATTATGAACTGGGACGAGTTTAAAGCAACAAAAGATACAATAGGTAAAATGGCATAACGAAACTGGTGAAATTTATGATATAAAGGATTGCCGAAAGAAAGATTATTTAGAAAAGTATTTTAGAAAATATCCATACTATGAAAGAAATAAAATCAAATTTATTTGTATTGATTTTTACCCAGGATATATAAGTTTGGCTAAGAAATTATTTAAAAAAGCAGAAATAATAATTGGTAAATTTCATATAGTTTTGTAAGCATACAATGTTCTTAATAAAACCAGAGTAAAGCTGTGTTATAAAAGTAACCCAAATTATAATAAGCTTAAAAATTATTGGAAATTAATATTAAAAAACGAAGAAGAATTAAGTGAGAAAAAAGAATACAGTAAATACTTTAAAAAAGAAATATCGTCCAAAGAAATAGTTACTTATTTAATAAATACTGATGAAACTTTTAAAGCTACCTATGAATGCTATCAAGGCTTACTAAAAGCAATAAAAAGAATATCTTTTGGGTACAGAAAATTTAAACATTTAACAACCAGAGCATTATTAATTTCAAACACTATAAAAGGATGATTTTCATCATCCTAATTATATTTCAATTATATCATCAAACTAATGTCTACCAACACTATTTGACAAAGAACCAAAAGATGAAAAATCAAAATAATTTCATCTTCTTTTTGGCGTAGTTAATTATCTAAGCTGTGAATAGTAACATAGAATAAACTACTTCGGGAGTGGTGGGTGGGAAGTATTACTAATAATATAATATATCTTTACATATAATACTTTAAATGATAAGATACTTCCTACTAAGGGGGAAATGCTTATTATGGAACTAATAAAACAAAGTATCTATAAATATACAGATATAATATTTAATAATCAAAAAGAAAGTATAAAAGATTATAGTATTATTTGTTTATCAGATAGTATGCTATTTCTAAACATGCAACCCTTATTAGATATAATAAAAAAAAATAAAGTAACCATAAGATGTTTAGATTATACCTCTCTTAAATATCTAGATTCTATCTTAAAAGAACCTATAACTAATATGGTAATCTTAGTAGATGATAGTAAAAGAATAAATAGAGAATATATTGATATAACTAGTTTAAAAAATATAAAACCAATAGTTCCCTTAGATTACTTAATATGGGGCTTAAAATTTAATGGTATTATAAATACTTATTGCTTTAAAAAGTATTTAAACTTCTCTAAACGATACATTTATACAAGCTTTAATAGTAACGAAAAACTATCCCTAACTAATTTAAAAAAAATATATAAAAAAATCGAAAAATTAAGTAAAATGAACCCTCGTAGTGATATTGAAAAAATTTATTTAGTATCAGATTATTTACAATCTCAAGTTAGTTATTATGATTCTTCTGATACTGAACGTATTTCTGGTTTAGTAGAAACAATCTTAAATAAAAAAGCCGGTCTTTGTATAGGTATAGCAAGTCTAACAACCTTACTTCTTAATAATGAAATCATGAATGTCGAAACTGAAAGTGTTGCTGGAAGTAATCATGCTTGGAACAAAGTAGGTATTGATAAGTATTCTTATTATGTCGATAATACTTGGTCAATTACTAGAGGTGCTAACTCGATTAGTAGAAGATTTACTAAAGGTTTTAATAATGAATTTTTACTTACAGGAAGTACTAATCCTGAACAAACTCCTGAAAGTGCCTTTATTTATCCAGATAAGTTATTACAATCAAGTGATTATCCAAAACTTACTTATGAAAGACATTTTACTTATCAAGAGACCCCTAAGAGTTTAAGCTTATCAAAAACAAGATATAGGCATTTAGAAAAATAAATTTTTTATTAGACAATAAATTCAAATTAAATAATTTTTTTCTTTTTCTTTTAATATTATTAATTAGGGTGATTTTGTGTTTTATCAAGATAAACATTTTCGAATTAGATTAGTAGTATTATTTGTAACATTACTTTTAATAGCCGTTATTTTAAAAGTATTTTATATTCAAGTATTTCAGTATCAGAAGTTAAATAGTCTAGCTAACGACTTATGGCAACGTAATTTACCAATAACTCCTGATAGAGGTCTTATATTAGATAGAAATGGTAAAGTTTTAGCTAGTAATATCACAACAACTTCACTTTATTTAGTACCTAATCAAATTAAAAATAAGGAAGAAGTAGCTAAAACTTTAAGTGAGATTCTAGAAGTACCTTATGATGAAATGTATAAGCATGTTAGTAAAAGAACATCGATTGAAAGAGTTCATCCTGAAGGAAGGCAATTATCTTTTGAAATAGCTGATAAGATAAATAGTTATAATTATGATGGCATATATTTACTTAAAGAAGCTAAAAGATATTATCCATATAATGATTTACTAAGTCATGTTTTAGGTTATGTTGGTATTGATAATCAAGGCTTATCTGGTTTAGAACTTAAATATAATGAAGAATTAACAGGTACTAGTGGGTCAATTAAGTATTATAGTGATGCCAAAGGTAATAGACTTAATAAAGCTGAAGAGTATAAAGAAGCAATAAGTGGTAATAATGTTTATTTAACTATTGATTTAGATTTACAACAATCTGTAGAAAGAGAACTAGATAATGCGGTTGCTAAATATAATCCAGAGCATGCTCTTGCTATTGCAATTAATCCCAAAACTGGGGAAATTCTAGCTATGGCTAGCCGCCCTAGTTATAATCCTAATGATTATCAAACTTATACCCAAGAAGTTCTAAGTCGAAATCTTCCTATTTGGATGACTTATGAGCCCGGTTCGACCATGAAAATCACGACCCTTTCCGCTGCGATTAACGAAGGTGTAGTCAATTTGTTTACCGATACTTTCTATGATTCTGGTAGCGTTAATGTCGATGGGGCTACTATCCATTGTTGGAAAGCCGGTGGTCATGGGGCGCAAACATTTTTAAATGTAGTTGAAAACTCTTGCAACCCTGGGTTTGTTAACTTAGGCTTCCGTTTAGGAAAAGAAAAACTATTTAAATATATTAAAGATTTTGGTTTTGGTGAAAAAACAGGCATTGATTTAACCGGCGAAGCCAAAGGAATCTTATTCGACTTAGATAGAGTAGGTAATGTTGAATTAGCAACAACTGCTTTCGGACAAGGCATCTCTGTAACCCCTATTCAACAAGTAAGAAGTGTATCAGCAGCCGTAAATGGGGGTACCCTTTACCAACCTTATATTGTTAAAAGAGTCGAAAATGCTATTACTAAAGAAACTATTAGTGAAGTAAATCCAACAGTAATTAGACAAGTTATTACCGAAGAATCATCTAAATTAGTGCGTTTTGCTTTAGAAAATGTTGTTGCTCATGGCTCCGGACGTAATGCTTATATTGAAAACTATCGTATTGGTGGCAAAACCGGAACCGCCCAAAAAGTAAACAATGGTCGTTATATGGTTGGCAATTATATCTTATCTTTTATTGGCTTCTTACCAGCAGACGACCCAGAAATTGTCTTATATGTTGCCGTAGATAATCCAAAAGGCGTAACCCAGTATGGTGGTGTAGTTGCTGCTCCGATTGCTAAAGCTATATTTTCATCTTATATTGAAATGAATAATGTTCCTAAAAGTAAAGATACCATTCCTAAAACCTATAACTGGCTAGATACCAAGTACAGTATATTACCAAATGTAATTGGCAAAACTATAAAAGAGGCAAATAATATATTAAAGGATTTTAAAATCGAATATTCCGGCGAAGGAAACAAGGTAATTTATCAGTCTCCAGAACCAGAATACTATGTAAGCGACGGTTCTACTGTCAAATTAATGTTAGGCGATTGACAAGTGAAGTGTAAATAATTTATAATTATAAACTGAGTTTACGGGAAAATATAGTATAATAGTTTTAAGGACGTGAAAATTTATGTTAATATTAGCAAAAGCTGCAATGGCATTAATGCTAGGCTTTGTTTTATCGATAATAACAGGTGTTATTTTAATACCTCTTTTAAGAAAATTACATTTTGGTCAAAGTGTTAGTTTGACCCTAGGAGAAAGACATTTAAAGAAAAATGGTACTCCAACGATAGGTGGTTTAATCTTTATTATTCCGACCATTGTTAGTTTGTTACTTTTATGGTTCCGTGGTAGTATTGAAATGACTTCTAACTTAACGATAGTTTTATTTGTGTTTATCAGTTATGCTCTTTTAGGACTTGCTGATGACTTACTTAAGATAGTATTTAAGAATAATAAAGGTTTAAGCATTATGTTTAAACTTTTAATGCAAACTATTATTGCCTTAGTCTTCTTTTATATATTTATTCGTAATGGTGGAGCTCCCGAGATTAGAATTTCAGCCATTAACCTTTATATTTATATGGGTTGGACTTATGGTTTATTTATTCTTTTTTTACTTGTTGGTTCATCCAATGCCGTTAATATTACCGACGGTTTAGACGGTTTAGCGGGTGGCTTATCTGCCATCGCCTTTCTAGCTTATGGTCTTATTGCCTGGAATACTACTTGGCTTGTAGGTTATCAAGAGATTGCTATTTTTTGCTTTGTTTTAATTGGTTCTCTTCTTGGTTTCTTAGTATTTAATACTCATCCTGCTAAAGTATTTATGGGCGATACTGGTTCTCTTGCTTTGGGTGGTTCACTAGCTGCCATTGCTATTTTAACTCGTCATGAGTTATCACTTGCTGTTGTTGGTGGTGTATTTGTAATTGAAACTTTATCAAGTTTAATTCAAATTATTTCTATTAGAAAATTCCATAAAAAAATATTTAAAATGGCTCCTTTACATCATCACTTTGAAAAATTAGGTTGGGAAGAAAATGATATCGTTAAGATGTTCTGGATAATCGGTTTAATCCTTGCCATGTTAATGATTACTTATAATGTATGGCTATAAAAGTACTAAGCATCAGTACTTTTTTTAAAATTGAAAATAGTTTGAAATAATTATTACTAAATGATATAATGCTATTAAAGGTAGAGGTGGTTGAATATGAAAACTAAAAAAGGTTTTACTATTCCAGAACTTTTAGCGGTCATTGTTATTTTAGGAGTTTTAATAATTATTGCTATTGGTTCTTATAATGGAATAAGTAATCGAATGAAACAGAAAACTCTGGAAAATAAATTAAATTATTATAAAGAAGCTGCATACGAATATGCAAACGATGCCGAAATAGATAGTGAAACTGTTACAATCGGCTATTTAGGAGAACTTGGTTACTTTGATGTTGATCATCCTGATGCTGTTCGTAATGAAAGAATTGATAACCCAGTAACTGGAGAGTATCTAGATTGTCGTGTACTTAATATTATCAGAAATTTAGATGAATATGAAATAGAAGATACTGGCAAAGACAATTGTGTTTTATCTGAATCAGAAAATAAAAGTTCTGAAATAGCTACTAAAGCATTTGTTTATACTAATGGTTCTTACAGCAATTTAACTGATTTTAAAGTTAATGACAAAATAGATGAAACAATTGGTGCTGATACATCAACATCATTCTGGGAATCAATTTTTGGTGGCGCTTTTGGCGATGTTACTAATGGCTTTATTAATAAGGAATATGGCTCACTAGCTAAGTTCTTCGAATGGTTATTCCCTAAAGCTAATGCCAAGGGTGTAGATGATTACACCATATATCCATGGACTAATAAAGAAGTATATATTTTGTTTGACTTTAATAATACAACATATTCTTTAAATAAGAATGAAGTAACCTATGATGCAGGTGGCATTAAGACTACTCAAACTGGTAACATTTGTAATAATATAAACGAAGGAAACTGTGCTAATGTCTATAAAGTAGATACCTCATTTATTTTTAATGGTTTAGTATCAGCAACCGTTGATACAACTTATGGCAAAGTAACTAAAAAGGTTCGTGTACGTATAGATAAAGAAGCACCAACTCCTAAAGTTGATTATAATACTAGTATAACTAGAGATAATATTAAAATTGATTTAAGTGGTAGTGATGGTTACGGATCTGGAGTCCTTGGTTATTACTTTGGTACTAATCCTAATCCTACTATAGATAACTTTAGTAAACTGAATTTAAGCTATGTTAATAAAAATGGCACTTATTATTATGCCGTTGTCGATAGTGCAGGTAATATGTCTAAAGTCGAAAGCATTGAAATTACTTCAATTGATAAGGATGGACCTATTGGTTATGTAAAACAAAATTCTAGAACAACTTGGAGTAGTGAAGATTATCCTGTCCAATTTGGCTGCTCTGATGATACTAAAACTGGTTGTAAAAATAAAGTTATATATAGTTTAATAAACAATGATACCAATGAATTTATTGTTCAAAACCAAACTGTGGAGTCTAAAGATGTAGCAATAACAATTACAACTCCTAAAAATACTAAATTACAATCAGTTACCTTAACTTATAAAATATATGATAATGTTGGTAATGAAAGTACTAAAGCCGAAACTCTACAAACTTATATTGATAAAGTTGAAAAACAAACCAACAGTTGTTCGGGATGCGGTTGTAGTCATAAATCAAACGGTGGCAACTCCGGTGGCGGCTCTGGTAGTAGTGAAAGACCATGTAAAGGTTGGGGTGGATTAGCTTGCGTTATTGAAGGTGCCTTAGTCGGTGGATTTGGTGGCCAGATAGTAGGAGCTGTTGCAACCCCAATTGGCTCAGCAGTAGGTGCCGTAGTAGGATTTATCGGTGGCGCTGTTACTGGTCTTCTTTGTTGGATATTCTGTTAGGAGGAGCAAGTATGACAAAAAAAACAACAACTAAAAATAACCCTAAAAAAAATATAAATAAAAAAATTATAACCTCTATTTTAGTCATTATTCTGCTTATCATTACTTCTATATTTGTTATATTCCGATTAACCGACAAATCTCGTTACTTTAAAGATATAATTTCTGAAGGTTATAATATAAGCACTAACATTTTTGAAAAATTAAATTTAAGTAACTATATTAAAGACGATACAACCTTAAAATTAGCTCTAAGTAATGATAATAGTACTGATAAAATAAATCTAGGTTTTCAAAATTATCAAGATAAAAACTTCTTTAATATTAATTTAAAATATAAAGATTATGATTTAAACTATTTTCATCAAAACGATAAATATTACTTAGAATCTACTAGCCTTTTAGATAATATATATGAATTAAATACTGATGATAGTATTAATAAAATTATTACTAATATTCTAAAATTATCCAATGATAATAACTACAATAGTGATATAACCCATTTATTTAAAGAATTAAAAGATGTCTTACAAAAATCTATAAATAAAAAATATATTACAGTAAAGAAAACTAAAACTCTTATTAATAATAGCGAAGAAAAAGTAACTAGATATTCTTATCCATTAAATAAAGAATCACTAAGTAAATTTATTACTAACATATCTAAAAATAAAGAATTAAAATCTTTAATAATAGCATCTTTAAATAACTATTATCAAGCTACTAAAATAGGTGAAGATAACTTTAATGATGCTCTAAATGAAATGATTATTAATGGAACATTTAATATTTATGTTCAAAATAACAAAATTAAAAAAATTAGTATTTATGCCTTAAATGATGCTGAAGTAGATTTATATTTAACTGATGATTATGTATTATTAAACTTAAAGAGTGAAAAAAATCATAACTTATTTACTTTTAATTACAATAGAAAGACTAAAGAATTAACAGTATATATTGTTAAAAATGCTAAAAAAGCTGGGGAGTTATTAATAAACTTAAGTGGTAACTTAAATATAGATTATACTATTTATAATAATGATACTAAAAGTAGTGGCTCTATTGCTAATACCTATACTAATGATGATAAAACATCAGGCATAATTAATTTTACTTTTAATGATAAAAAGATAAATATTGAATATAGTATAACTAATGATAATTCAATTAATAATTATGATGTAAGTAAGGCTACTAGCATTTCCGATCCAACTGATACTGAAAAAAATAAAATAGCTACTGCTTATAATGATATTAAAAATTCTGAATTTATTAATAGTCTTATTGATATATATAGCAAGCTAAAAGGAATAAACTTTTCTGCTTAAAAAATAAATACTTAAAGTATAGACAATTCTAAAAAAAGATTAGTTCTATACTTTTTTTTAAACTTTTAGTATAATTGTTCTAGAGGATATGATATGAAAAAGAAAATATTAATAATCTATGCATCGTATGGTAATGGTCATAAAGCTATAGGAAAATATATTGAAAGGTATTTTTTAGAACAAAATCCCCATTTAGAAATAAAATGTGTTGATTTAATGGATTATGCCATGCCATTAATTGGTAAAATTAGTCAAAAAGTTAACTCTTTCTTTATGCTTAAAACCCCAATTATTCATGATATGTTTTATAAAGGTAGTAATACTGTTGTAGGTGGTTATGTAGTAGATCATATATCAACAGTTTTATTTAAAAATAAAAAAATGCGTAAAGTTTTACTAGATTTTAATCCTGATTTAACAATAGCTACCCATTTTTTTGGGAGTAGTTTAATTAGTCATTATAATAAGAAGGGGTTAATTAATTCTAAGTTAGTAACCGTTGTAACCGATTATGAATCTTGTGAACTATGGTTAAATGATTATAAATGTGATGATTACTTAATAGTAGGGGATAAAAGCGAAGTACCTTTTTTAGTTAAAAGAGGTATTGATAAAAAGAAAATTAAACCTTTAGGTATTCCTATTGCTCCCATTACAGATAATAATTTCAAAAAAGAGGCTTTACTTAAAAAGTTAAATATATCTGGCGATAGATTGATTTGTACTTTCTTTGGGGGTGGTGGTAATGGCTCCACAACTTCTATTCCATATATCAAAAGAATTATGAAAAATAATTTAAATTTAGATATTATTTATATTGCTGGCAATAATAAGAAAAGTAAAGAAATAGTAGATAATTATATTAAAGATAATAATATTACTAATGTGCATACCTTAGGTTTTGTTACTAACGTTCCAGAAATTTTACAGATAAGCGATTTTGTCATTTCTAAACCGGGTGGAGCTCAATCAACAGAATGCCTATATTTTCATAAGCCAATCTTAATGATAAATGCCAGTGGTGGTCAAGAAATAGCTAACTATAAATATTTTACTAAAAATGGTTATGGAAAAAGATTTCGTACTAGTTTTGGTTTAACAAATGAGGTTAAAAATTTAATTAATAATCCAAAGGTACTTAAAAATATGCAAAATAATATGGCTAAAAATGATAATCGTGATGCCATGGATAAATTATATATTTTATGTACAGATTTATTAAAATAATTATAAAAGATAAAAAATAAAAAGGATAAAGTGGGAATTATGAAAACTGATACAAAGAAAAATTTAAACTTTTTAAAAATACTTAGTGTTGATATGATTGATGCCGCTAAAGCAGGTTATCCTGGTATTTCATTAGGAGCTAGTAGCATCATTTATACCCTTTTTACTGAACATTTAAACATTATGCCCAGTAATCCAGATTGGTTAAATCATGATCGTTTAGTTTTATCTGCGGCCCATGCATCTGGACTTGTGTATGCAAATATGTATATGGCAGGCTTTGATATTACTTTAGATGATTTAAAAAACTTTGGTAAACCTAATAGTAAAACCCCTATCTTAAATGATATGTTAAAAACAAAAGGTATCGATATGACTACTGGACCTGCTGGTTATGGTTTTAGTGCTGCTATTGGGATGGCAATGGGAGAAAAATACTATCAAAGTCTATTAAGCAAGTACATTAAAGGACAAAAACTAATTAATCATTACATATATTGTTTAATAAGTGATGGCGATATTGAATCAGGTCAATTTATGGAAGCTGCTTCCCTAGCAGGTCTTTATAATCTTGGTAATCTAATTGTTTTATATGATTCTAATAATATGACTATGGACAATAGTTTAGAAAAATCTAGTCTAGATGACATATTGAAAAAGTTTTCTAGTATGGGTTGGCAAACTGATTATGTAGCCGAAGGTTCATCCGTTGATAAAATAGATAAAGCTATTAAAAGAGCTAAAAGAGTTACTAATAAACCAAGTTTAATTGAAATTAAAACAGTTATTGGTAAAGATTCTTTTAACCAAAATACCAATATTGTTCATGACCATCCTTTAACTAAAGATGACTTAGAAAGCTTAAAAAGAAAATATGGTTTTAGTACGGAAAAATTTCAAATTGATGATAAATTATTAGATAATTATCGTAGATATATTCAAAATAGGGTAGGCAAAAAATATAAATTATGGCAAGAATATCATGATGCGATGGCTAAATATCCTTCTAATGAAATAAAAATGCTCGTAAATTTTGCTGATAATAAAGATATTGGTTTTAATATTGATATGAATAGTTTTAAAATTCAAAATACTTATCAAGAAGAAATGACTGAGTCTAATAATAAAATTTTGAATATTTTAGCCGATAAAATTCCTTTTATTTTAGGTGGTTCTAGTGACATGGCCTCAAGTTGTCGGGTTAACTTACGTAAAGAAGCCTATTTTACTCCTAAAAATTATGGGGGCAGTAATATAATTTTTGGCGTTCGTGAGACCGCTATGGGGAGTATTTTAAGTGGTATTTCTTCTTATGGTTTTCAAACATTTGGAGCAACTCATTTAAGATATGCTTATTCTATGTTAGATGATATTAAAATGAATTCATTAATGAATCTACCTGTTTGTTATATTTTTACTCATGATGGTTTTAGTAATTCTAAAAAAGGTGCAGTTGAATCAAGCTTTGAAGTTTTAAACATTTTAAGAAACATACCCAACGTATTAGTTTTTAGACCAAGTGATATTAATGAAATAATTGGTTCCTGGGGCGCTATTTTAAGAGCTAAAAAAACTACTTGTTTAGTATTAAGTAATGAAATAACCCATATTTTAAAAGGTAGTAAGTCATCTGGCGTTAGTAAAGGAGCTTATATTATTCGTGATAGTAAGAGTAGAGAAGCAACCATTATTAGTAGTGGCTTTGATGTTACCTTATCTTTAGTAATAGCAGAAGAACTTGCAACAACTGGTATTGATTTAAGAGTAGTATCTGTTCCTTGTAAAGAAATACTTGATAAGATGAATGATACTGATAAAAATAATCTTTTAGTTGGTAAAGTTATTGTAATTGAATCTACTGGTAAAGATATCTGGTGTCGTTATACTTCTTATGATAATATTATTGGTATTGATGATGTTATGCCAAGTGGTACAGTACTAGAAAGCATGCAACAATTAGGTTACGATAAAGAAAGTATTAAATTAAAGATAAAGAATATCTTAAAAAAATAAAAAGTAATCTTGTTAAGAATTATTAATTTATAATCTAATAAAATTACTTTTTTTAGTAGATTTATACTGGCTTTTATGAATGGATAAAAAATTAAAATATCTAGTAATATTCGCTCTTATCATAGTAATTTTAGCTAAAGTTATAAATTCTATAAGAAGAAAATAACTTATTATCTTTTAAAGATAAGATAAAATAAATTTTTTACTTACTTTTAGAAAATAAGTTTTAAAAATTGCTATACAAGCTATTATATTATAATAAATTTGAAAAATACTATGCGAATGTATAACTATAATATGGTACAATAAAATTAATTAAGAAAGGCCAATACATGCAAGAAAACTTAGAAAAAGATAAAGGAACAATATTAAAAGAAGCTAGAATAAAAAAGGGATTAACACAAGAACAACTAGCTAATAATATTAATTATACAAGACAATACATTTCTAAGTGGGAAAATAATATTAGCCTTCCTAAAGATATTCAAACTTTAAAAAAAATAAGTAATTTATTATCTATACCATTAAAAGAACTTTTACCAGAAGATTATTTGATTATGCATGATGACAATATAGAAAAAAATACTGATAAAAAAGAAAATCATGCCAAAAATAAACTTTCTAAAAAAATTTTAATGGCACTTACTTTATTAATTATTATATTGATTGGTATAACTGTGTACATCTTTAAAACTAATACCTATATGATAAATGCCAATGCTTTTACTGGTGTATTTTTAAATAATATTCAAAATAGATATCTGGAGATTCATAGCAAAGAACCTTTAAAAAACTTTAGTAAAATAATTCTTTATACTTATGATGAAAATGGTAGAAAAGATATTTTAAGTTCTTCAAATATTGATAACGTTATGCAAGAAAAATTATTTAAAAATCTCAATGAATATAATTTAAAATTAATAAAAAAATGTGGACTTTTTGGCAACGTTTTTTATAATACTGGTAAAATTGATAATATTGATTTTCTGTTAAACCAACAAAATTCTAGCGAGTTAAGAGAAAAAAACAAGTGCAAGTTAAATGAAACAAATAATAGTGAAATTTTACTGAATTATGGGTTTACAAAAGAAAACAATGATTACATTTATGCAGATAATAATATCAATATTTACTATGACAATAATGAGTTTACAGCAATTTCTAACGGTGATAAAGAACAATATTCTTTGATACCAACAGGTGATTATGGTTTTTACTATTATAACCTAATAAAAAAAGATATAAGTAATGATATGAAGCTAATTAAGTACGATAATACTAAAGATTGTAGTATAGAAAAATGTAATAATTTCAAAGATTATGTTGAATTTATAAACCTTTTAAATAATGTATTAGAATACCAAAAATAAGTTTAAATATTTGCATAATTTTTTTCGCAACTGCTTTGCAACTAATTGTTGCTTTACCAACTAATAAGTTATAACCTATAATTGTAGGTGTAATGAAATTTTATATCATTACAGAGGTTAAGGAGTTTATTCAATGAAAGGAAGTATAGAAAATATGAAAAAAATAAAAAATTATATACTATCAAAAGAATTTATTATAACATTACTAATAATTGCCTTTATGGTTTTTATAAATATTAAATATCCAGAGCAACTTGGATTTGCATTACCTCAATATAAAGATGGCTTTGCCTTTTGGAAAAGCGGTCTTTTAGGGAACTTTAATGAATATTTAGTCGTTATTTTACCAATGTTGTTTGCTTTTTGCTCAACAAAAAAGTTTTTCTATGAACTTTCTGGCAGTGCCTTAAAAGATACTATATTAAGAGAAGATTATCATAAATATTTAAAGAAAAATATCTTTTTAACAGCCCTTAAAGCTGTAATACCTTTATACATTGTATCAACAATACTTTTAACTTTTGGAATAGTTAAATATGGAGTAGTACTTGCAAATTGTAATGGTAGCATAACTTGTCTTGGCATGCGTGGAATAATAACTAATCCCTTTTTATACGTTATATTAACCTATCTACTGTGGTATTTATTTGCTCTTATTTATTTAAATATCGTTTATATATTCTTTTACATTATAAAAAAATACTATGTAGCCTTACTAGCAAGTTATATATCGTTTATAGTATTAGATTTTGCCCTACAAGCCATAAGTGCTTTTATATCTATGGCATTTGATAATGGACGTATGCGTTTCATTTATGATCTCATCTATGGTTTAACTCCTAATGAAAATATTTTATCTTGTTTATTTATTATTGGCAGTTTTCTTATAATTTCATTTACAGTAGTTAAAATGATTTATAAAGATAAAGAAAAGGTAGTGATTAATTTTGAAGGGTAACAATTTATTAAAGTTTTTTCTTACTAGAAAAATAAATTGGGTTATAATAGGATACCTTTTCTTAGGCATATTTTTTGTAGCAGCTGAGTGCGGTGCTACCAACTTTTGGACAATATCTCTATACGTTATGTCAAGTTATAAGTTCTGTCTAGCTTTCTTATATCCTACATTTATTTTAATATTTATAAATTTTTATCAACTATTAGATAGTAGAGATGATATTATTTTAAGATTAAAAGAAAGAACAAAATATTTCAAATATTATTTAAAAAACAGTTTAATGATTATAGCTTATTATATGCTAGTCTTACTATTACTAATGGGCATAGCAATTAATTTAAGAGGAGTTTCAAGTTATAATCTAGTGCTTTATAGGGACTATACCAATAAATTTTTACCAATACCATTAATTATTTTAAAAACATTCTTTACACTCTTAGAATTTAATTTAATGGAATTTAGTTTATCAGCTAAATTTAATAATCAAAAAATCTCCGTAATAATAAGTTTGATTTTAGAAATATTAATAGCTAGTAGCATTGATTTTTATAATTACGAAAGTATATTAAGATTCATTAATCCTGGCTTTTATGCTTTTTCCCTAGGATTTTGTACTAACGCATATTTAGAATTATTAATGTGTGGAATATATCATTTAATCATAATTAGTATTTTAGTTTTATTAAGTTTAAAAATAATTAAAAATTGTAATATCAATATCGGATTTAGAAAGTAGGTAAGTATGATTACTTTAAAAAATGTAACAAAAATAATGGATAACAATGTTATCTTAGATAATATTAATTTGAATTTAGAAGAAGGAAAAATATATGGTTTGGTAGGTCGTAATGGCTCCGGAAAAAGTATCTTACTAAAAGTTATCTGTGGCTTTTTAAAACCAACTGAAGGAATAGTCTTAGTAGATAATAAAGATTTAGCTAAAGAACCAGTTTTTCCCGGAAGTATTGCTGCCTTAATAGAAAGACCAAATTATATACCAGATTTAAATGCCTTTGACAACTTATTTATGATTGCTTCTATAAAAAATATAATCGGTCAAAAAGAAATTGAAGATACTTTAAAATTAGTTAATTTAGCCAATGATAATAAATCTTTTAAAAAATATTCTTTAGGCATGAAACAAAAATTAGGTATTGCTCAAGTTTTAATGGAAAAACCTAAAATTATGATTTTAGATGAACCTTTTAATGGGGTTGAAGATGAAACAGTTTTAAAAATTAGAGAATATCTAAAAAGTATTAAAAAAGATAAAATTATTATTATTGCTACTCATCTTAAAGACGATGTCATAAATTTATGCGATGAAGTAATAGAAATTAAAAATGGTAAAATAGAGTAGAGCTACTTAATATATAAAAAAGACTTATCAAACCCGATAAGTCTTTTAGTGATTATAGATACTATCTAAAGTAAATAAAGATAAATAAGGCTACAACTACACAGTAAATGGAAAATTTCCATAACTTGCCATTTTGCACAATTTTAGATAACCATTGGTAAGTAAAGTAAGTTACAATCCCTGCGGCAACCATACCTAAGAAGTAACTTAATAATAAATTACTAGCAATCCCGCTCTTTAAAACATCAATACTACTTAGACCAAAAGAGGCAACAGAAACTGGAAAATATAACATAAAAGTATATTTTAAAGAAGATTCTCTATTTAAACCACAAAGTAAGCAACCAACAAGAACCATCCCACTACGAGACAACCCTGGAAGTAGGGCGCACATTTGAAATAAACCAATGATAATAGCATCTTTATAAGTTATTTCATTATCTTTTTTCTTACCCTTACTATTTTTTACGATAAATAATGCTAAAGCCGTAATTAGAAGAGCAAAACCTACTTCTTTAACACTAGCAAATGCCTCAATCTTATCTTTAAATATTAAACCAATGATACCAACCGGAATAGATCCTACGACAATTAGCATACAATATTTAAAATCTTCATAGTATTTTTTCTTGTCCTTTTTGTCAGCAAATAAATATTTAAAAAAGCTAGTTACTAGTCTAACAATATCTTTCCAGAAGATAATTAAAATTGCAATAAATGAACCAAAATTAACCATAACTTCAAAGTTTAAATCATTAAACATATTAGTATTAAATAATTCTCTAAATATTAATAAATGACCACTACTAGAAATAGGCAGAGGCTCTGTTAAACCTTGGATAATACCTAAGATCACATACTTAATTAATTCCATCAAAATCACCTAGTTAATTATATAATATTTTTTTCAAAATAGAAATATATTTTATTATGAATATAATATTTATTAAATTAATTAGCACTCTTTTTATAAGTAATTACTTAGTATTTGCTTTTTTAAACCTTAATATGTTAGCAATAGGTTATACTTTTTTAGAATATTTACAATATATTATCTTTAATATTTGGTTTATTTTGTTTTTATTAAGTTTATATCCTTTACTAAAGAGAAAATAATTCTAGTAAATAGAATAAATTATGATAAAATAAATCTAAGGAGAGATTGTTTTATGAAGAAATTTATTTTATGTTTAGGATTACTTTTAATAGTTAGTGGATGTAGTTGGGATAGAATTGTAGATGAACCAAGTAAAACTGATGATATAACCTATTTAGAAGTTATTAAGACTAGTGATAATAAAACTATTTATACAGAAACAAATGATATTAATTATAAAGAAAATAAGAAAAATTTAATTAATGAGTTAAAGAATGGTACTGTATCAATTGAAGATGTAATAAAAGAAATAGCATTTCTTGATGGTTTAAATGATGGCGGTACGGAGATTTATTTAGATGATAGTAAAGTGTTTGATAAGAAGATTTATATTTATAAATGCCATAGTATTATGAATAATAAAGATGGTCAAGTAATAGATACTTATAATGAAGATTATTATATTACTTTAGGTATTAGGTCTAATGGCATATGTAGGCAAAAAGATTAGAAAGAAATTTTTTTAGATGAGTATTAATGAATTTGTAGAAAAAATAAGTCGAAAATATGGTTATTCCTTAGAACTAAAAGGTTATTTAATGAGTTTTACTCCAGTTTTGATCTAAATTGTTGAAAGATTAAAAAAATACCTAACCTTTTAGAGGTAATTAAAACTTCCCAGTTTACTGGTAATAACGAATGGATAGATTTTCTAGGACCTGAGCAAGCCCAGTTTTTGGCGACTAATATGGAAAAAGTTTATTTGCCTTTTGTTAGCGATTTATCAAATGAAAAAAAGTTTATAAAATTTCGTGATTACATGTATAAGGCTGCTGATAATTTAGTTCAATTTGTGGAAAACTATGAACCAACTATTAAAAAATAAGGCTTTTTAAAGAAATATGATAGGATTTTTAATGTTAGCTAACTAGCAAAATTCTTGCTTACCAAAAAGTTGTGTGTTATAATTTATCAAGGTAGGAGGATATTAAATGGAAAAGAATAGAAATGCTCAAGTTATCGCTATAGTGGCTTTAGTAGTAGCAGTATTAGGTTTATCAGTTGGTTTTGCCTCATTTTCAAATGTTTTAAACATCCAATCTAGTGCTAATGTAAAACCTGATAGTAGTACGTTGAATGTTGATTTTTCAAGCTCAATTGACAGTGTTACTGTTGCGGAAATTACTCCAACAGCCACTCCTAATAGCATAGTTACTACTAATGCTACTATTGATAACAGTGCAGATCCCACAATTTCTAATTTAAGTGCAACATTTACCGAACCAGGTCAATCAGCTGTGTATAAGTTTTATGCTTATAATGCTGGCGAATTAAATGCTTATCTAAAAAGTATTGTTTATGCCAATGTAGCAGGTAGCAATGCGACTAAAGTTTGTACGGCTAAAGAAGGTACTACTGATGCTTTAGTTCAAAAAGCTTGCGAAAACATTTTAGTAAAAGTAAAAGTTGGTAATGAATTAGAAACCGCTACTGGCAAAGCATCTATTACTGGTCATAGTCTAGCTAAAAAAACTGGCGAGATGGTTACTGTAACCTTAGAATATGCTGCTGGAGCAGAAAGAACTGATGGCGATTTTAGTGTTGCTTTTGGAAATATCACTTTAAATTACAGTTCAGCTGATTAAAATTAATCTCTTCAAGACAGGAGATGCGAAATGAAAAAAAGTTATATTAAAATAATATTATTTATCTTTATTCTAAGTCTAATGTTAATTTTAAATATATTAAAATTTAAATTATTAGGACTTATCGAATTAAGTATAATACTCTTATTATCTTTAGGTATTTTCTATCTACTATTAGGTTTTGAAAAAGATAGACATCGTTATACTAAAGATATTATCTTAGAGATAATTATTATTTTAATAGCTTTTTTTCTTATCTATTATTTATCAGGAATCTTAATAGGTTTTGCTAAAAATGGTAACTATTGGACTCTTAATTCTTTTAAAAAAATAATCTTGCCTTTAATTATATTTATAATTATAAAAGAATTACTTAGATATCAATTACTTATAAAATCCAGTGAATCTAAATACTTAATCATCTTCGTTTGTCTATTTTTTATTTTAATAGATAATATAATAGTTTTAGCATCTCATAATATTGGCTTTAATAAAGAAACTTTCTTATTAATAGCTCTTAATATCTTACCTTCTATTACCGAGAATATCTTATGTACTTATTTAGATTTAAAAGTAGGTTATAAACCCGTAATTATTTATTTACTAATTATAAATCTGTATAAATACTTATTTCCTATAATTCCTAATCCTAATGAATACTTATATTCCATAATATTTCTTTTATTACCCTTAGTTATTTTAAAGCACATAAGAAACTGGTTTCAAAAAGATCGAACTGAGGCTTTAAATATTGCTAATTATCAAAATAGAAAAATAGAAACACTAGGATTTATACCAGTTATTCTTATTACTAGTATTCTAGTATATGGTGTATCTGGTTATTTTAGATACTATGCTGTTGCTATTGCCAGTGGTTCTATGGAACCTAAAATATCTAAAGGCGATGTTGTGGTTGTTGATAAAGAATTTACGAACTTAAAAATAGGGGATATTTTAGCTTATAAATATAATGGTAAAGTAGTAGTACACCGAGTATATAAAATAATAAATACTAATGAAGAATATTTTATTTATACTAAAGGGGATGCTAATAATGATTATGATAAATATAAAATAACTAAAGATATGTTTATTGGGGTTGTTAAATTTAAAGTACCTTTAATAGGCTATCCAACAGTGTTATTAAATGAGAGGTGGTAAACATGAAAAAACGTTCTAAGAAGCAAATAAATATCAAAGTAAAGATTATATTATTCATTCTTATCTTTGTTCTAACTTATTTTACAGGCTTAAAATTATTTACTAGTTCTTTAAAATTAAAACAAAAAGAGAAAGTATATTTTAAAGAAACAGGTAATGTATCTTATAATGTTTGTTTAGATAAAAATGATTTTTTTGATGTAGATTGCCTTGATGCTAATATGTCCTATGTAGCCGGTCTAATTAAAAAGATACCTATTTCTTTTAATTATCAATTTAATGGTAATTTAGATGATATGGTATCGCAAGTAGAATATGAAATCATTGCTAAATTAGTTATCAAAAATAGTGATACTGGTACTAAATATTATGAAAAAGAATATATTCTTACACCTAAAACTACAGATGTAATAGGTCCTAATACTTTATATAACTTAAAGAAAAATATTGATATTGATTATGAATATTATAATAATATTGCAACTACATTTAAATCTAAATATAATGTTGATGCGGATAGTTACTTAGTAGTTTATTTAAATGCTAATAAAAAAGTAAATGATAACTATTCCATTTTACCAACTTATGGTCAAATAGCTCTAGAAATTCCTTTATCTAAGAAAGCTATTGAAATTAAATTAAATACTCAAGAATTAAATAAAGATATAAATACTATAATAGCCACAAGATGTTTTATGGTTAATAGTTATTTTAAATTAGTTATTGCAACCTTACTTCTTTTAACTTCTTCCTTTTTCCTATGGTTAGCGTTAATAAATATCTTTAAGTATAATAAAAAAATAAGTGATTATGATAAACTTATTAATAAGATTTTAAAAGAATATGACCGTTTAATAGTGGAAACTACTACTTTTCCTAATGTTAAAGATTATGATATTTTAATGATTAAAAACTTTGATGAATTAGTTGATGTAAGAGATAATTTAAGATTACCAATAATGTTTTATCGCCTAAAAAATAATGATGTTGCACACTTCTATGTCTTAAAAGATAATCATTTATATTTATATACCATAAATAAAAAAGAAATGTTAAAAATTAAAAAGGCGAAACTATGAAAAAAGGAATTAGAAATTGTTTTTATCTAATTATTATCTTTGCAATAGTCTTTTTAAATATTGGTTTTTCGGCTTTACAAAATAACTTGGCTATCGAAAATATAGGGGCAAATGTAAAAATAGATAAAGATATTAGAATTACAAATGTCAGTGTCTTAGAATCTCAAGCTGCAATTAGTAACTATAATGAATATAATGTTTCTGATGTATCTAGTAGTATTAGATTTAATAATAATGATGGCTATCTTATCTATGAAGTAGAAATTTATAATCTAGGAAATGTTATCATGGGTATAAGAGATATTACAATAGATAATAATAACTTAGAATATGAATTGTTAGATTATAAATTAAAAGATAAGTTATGTAATACTGAATGTACTTTAGGTGTTAAAAAAACAATAAAGATTAAGGTGTCTTTAAAAGATGATAGTAATCTGAATGTAGATATGCCTTTTAATTTGAAATTTGCTTTTGGTCAAATATTTACAGTTACTTATTATGATATTAATAATAGTCAAAATTTACCTCAAGAAGTAATTGAAAATGATTCTCTAGATGTTAATATTGTTAATACTAGTGATAATGTTTTAAATGTTTCTATGAATAATAAAATATTATCGAGTCCTGATGATTATACTTATACTAATAATAATTTAATAATTAAGAAAGTTACGGGTAATATTAAGATATATTTTAAAATGCCAATCTGTCAAAGAGCAGTTACTCTTCATCAAGAAGAGTGCTTAGGTTCTTATTGTAAAGGTCTTGGTACTACTATTGATAATAAGTATATAATATCTTATGGTTCTTTAGGCACTTTGGGGACTTTAGAGTCCGGAAATGCTTTTGATTGTGATGTTAATGGGGATGGCATATATGATGCTACTAAAGAAAGATTTTATTATTTATTTGATACTTCTAGTGATGTTGCTCTTTTAATTTATTATAGTAATGTTACTTTAGGAGAACCTAGTAAAAATACTTATATGTATAATGAAAGCGGGGAAAACTGGAATGGCCCCGTAAGTGCGATATTGCAACTTCCAACTAAAAAGCAGTGGTCTAATGTCCATCTAATTAATGAAAAAAGAGCGATAATAAATGAGTATGGGACCAATAAATTAAAAGATGGCCATAGTCTGCCTAGTGCTTTTAATTATGAAAATTATGCCGCCCGCCTTCTTAGTTTTAACGAATTAAAACAGTTATCAGGAATTTATATTCCAACTTGGCAAAACGGAGAATTAAATAATCATTTATATTTAGCCGAAAACACCAATTTTACAACTAAAAACACTTCTAATTTTGATGGCTTTTGGTTAGAAACACCTAGATTTACACCTGCTAGTTATGCTTGGTTTTTCTATGCCACTGCTAGAAGAGTTCATAGTGCTCCTGCTAATAAGGATGGTATTTTAGGCGTAAGACCAGTAATTGAAGTTTATAAAAGTGATATTTCTTACTAAGAAAATATATTTAAGAATAAGTCTTCTATTAAGTTATAACTCATATAGTTATTAAATGATACTATATGAAATACTTATGGTTACTTATTCTTTTTTGTTCTTTTTTATTTATTTATAAGCACTTGCCTTTGAAATCTCCACACTTTGGAAACACTATCTAAGATATAAAATAGATTATCATTAATATTATAAATATGATATAATTAATAAGAATAGAAAAGATCAGCATAGATTAGGGTTTATAATTACTTCATAATACAAACTAACTATTCAGTAAAATAAAACTTATTTTGTAAAGGATGTGATGTATATGAGTTTTATTAGAAAAAATTCGTTAATATTCAAAAAAAATTTAAGAAAGGATAATGCAATATGATTTGTCCAAAGTGTGGCACTAATAATAATGATACTTCTAACTTTTGTATCAAATGTGGTAGTGATTTAAAAACTTTAAATACACAAAATACAACCACAAATAATATGAATTCATCTATTAATTTAGCTAATCAAAATTTAAATCAACAAAGTCCTGTTAATCAATCAGTAAATAATAATATAACAGGACAATCATCATATATAAATAATCAAACAATAAATAATACAGTCCCAAATCCTGCTATAAAAAACTCGCAAGTAAGTTTTGTTGTTTTTGATTATTTGATGTATTTTGGAAATGTATTATTAAAACCATTTAAAACTTATAAAGAAAAAGAAAGCAAATTAAGTGATACTAAAGCTTCAATAATTTTAAGCCTAATTATCACTGTTATAATGACAATCATTAATTTAATATCCACAGTTATTAGTGTTGTTCATATTTCTAAATATGTCTATGGATCTGGTTATAAATATACATGGCAATGGAGTAATTTAAAAAATATAAAATGGTTTTCCGTTATATTTAAAAACTTTCTAATTTATGCTGGTGCTATTGTAGGCATTGCAGCCATCTTTTATATAGCTAGTCTAATTATTAAAAAAGAAATAAAGTTTATAAAGTCATTATCTATATCAGCTACTTGTGCTATTCCAATGATTGCTGGTTCGATGATTCTATCTCCAATTGTAAGTAAGATTTGGACCCCACTAGGAATTATCTTTGCTATGAGTGGTATTATATATTCCTTCTTAATATTATATGAACTTATTAATGATGAAATTAAATTAGAAAAAGATACTAAAATATATTTTAATTTAGCTTGTTTTATAACTATCTTAATAATTGGTTATTTCATCTTAAGCAAAGTTTTATTAGGATCCATAAGCAGTTTATTTTAAGCTTACTTAATAAAAAAATCTTTAAAAAAGAAATAAGTCTACTATTAATGTATAACTCATATAGTTATTTAGGTGATACTATATGAAATACTTATGGTTACTTATTCTTTTTTTAATTCCCTTTAAAGTTTATGGTACTTCTAGTTATATAGTAATGGATGCAGATAGTAAAAGAGTAATCGAAGGGGCTAATACGCAAGAAAAAAAGCTTATAGCAAGTACAACTAAAATAATGACAGCTATAATAGCTATTGAAAATGGGTCCTTAGATGATAAGGTTAAGATTGATAAAGATGTTTTAAAAGCTTATGGCTCTAATATTTATATTGAAATAGATGAAGAAATAACTTTAAGAGATTTATTATATGGTCTTCTTTTAAGAAGTGGTAATGATGCCGCTATCGAAATAGCTAACTGCATTGCTGGTAGTATGGATGAATTTGTAAGAATGATGAATGATAAGGCTAAAAATCTTGGTATGGAAAATACTACTTTTATAAACTCTAGTGGCTTAGAAAATGACGAAAAACTAGGTAATACTTCTACTGCTTATGATATGGCCCTACTTATGAGTTATGCTATAGATAATAAAACATTTGTTGAAATTAGTGGTACTAAAAGACATATTGCAACGACAAATTATAAAACTTATGACTGGCATAATAAAAATAAATTATTAACAAGTTATAAATATACGATTGCTGGTAAAACAGGATTTACTAAATTAGCTAGAAGAACCTTAGTAACAGCAGCCTTAAAAGATGATAAAAAATTAGTAATAGTAACTCTAAATGACCCTGATGACTTTGATACTCATAAATACTTATATGAAAAGAATTTTAATAAATATAATAAAGTTAATATCTTAAAGAACGGTAAAATAACTATTCCAAATAATGTCTTCTATAATAATTTATATATTGCTAAAGATATTAACGTTCTTTTAACACCTACTGAAGAAAAGAAAATTACTATTAACTACGAATTAGAAAAGAAATCAAAGTATGAAGATAATGAAATAGTAGGAGAGTGTTTAATAAAATTAGACAATAAAATAATTAGTAAAGTACCCATTTATGTATCTAAAAACGAAGATAAAAGTAACAATAATTCTAGTAATAAAGAAAGCTTCCTAAAGAAAATACTTAATTTCTTTAAATTTTGGGAAAAGTAATATCAACTTATTAAAAAGTTATAATATGAGATTAAAAATAAAACTTAAGAAGGGAAGTCTATGATTAATTTAATATGGGTCTTTTTATGTGGTAGTGCTATTATATATAGTCTTTTAAATGGTAATGTCGAATTTATAAATAAAGAAATATTAAATGCTGTTTATAGTGGTCTAAATTTATGCTTAGATATGGCTCCAATTATTATTTTATGGATGGGTATAATGAGTCTTGCTAGTTCTAGTGGTCTTTTAGAAAAGTTTGGTAAATTAATAAGACCTTTTCTTTGTAAATTATTTCCTTCTTTAAATAAAAATAGCAAGTCACTCGATTATATAGCCTCTAATATAGCTTGTAATATGTTAGGCATGGGTTCAGCTGCAACTCCTTTTGGTCTTAAAGCTATGGCTAGTATGCAAGAAGAAAATAAAAATAAAGATACAGCTTCGACAGCTATGATAACTTTTTTAGTTTTAAATACCGCTGGAGTTACTTTAATACCTACAACTACCATCGCACTTAGAATGTCTCATGGTAGTTTAAATCCTACTTGTATAATTTTACCTAGTATAATTGCTACAACTGTATCATCAATATGCGGTTTAACTTTAGATTATATTATTAGAAAGAAGAATAAAGAGTAAAGAAAGGAGTCTTATGAATTATTGTATTCCTGTTTTAGTATTAATTATAATTATTTATAGTTATTTTAAGAAAATTGATATTTATGATAAATTTTTAGAGGGTGCTAAAGAAGGTATTAAAACGGTTTTTGATATAGTTCCTGCAGTAGTTGGTATGGTTTTTGCTATTAATTTATTTGTAAAAAGTGGAGTAATCAATTTCTTCTTAAGTCCGTTTAGTAATTTATTTACAAAAGTTAATATTCCTAATGAAGTTGCTACTATGGCTCTTTTACGTCCTATCTCTGGAAATGCTTCTCTGGCTATTATGAATAATATTTTTACTAAGTATGGTGTTGATTCTTTTTATGGCTTTGTTGCTAGTGTTTTGCAAGGATGTACTGACACGACCGTTTATGTTTTAGCTTTGTATTTTGGCAGCATTAAAATTACTAAAAGTAAGTATGCCTTAAAGGTTGGATTATTTGCTGATGTCTGTGGAATTACCGCTGCGTTCATTTTATGCCATATTTTTTTCACAAATTAACATCAAGTAATTGACTTATGCTTAAAAATTTGATAAATTATAAATGCCTTGAAGGAAAAAGAAAACTTTCAAGATAAAATAATATTATTTTTATTGACAATTAAGCAATAAAATGGTATATTTTGAAATGTATGTACGGACGCTTAGCTCAGTTGGTTAGAGCACCTGCCTTACAAGCAGGGGGTCATAGGTTCGAGTCCTATAGCGTCCACCATTAATTTTTGCCGACTTAGCGTAATTGGTAGCGCAACTGACTTGTAATCAGTAGGTTGGGGGTTCGATTCCCTCAGTCGGCACCACTTTTGGAGGGATAGCGAAGTGGTCAAACGCGGCAGACTGTAAATCTGTTCCTTCGGGTTCCATAGTTCAAATCTATGTCCCTCCACCACTTATATATTGCCTCGTAGCCAAGTGGTAAGGCATCAGACTTTGACTCTGACATTCCGATGGTTCGAGTCCATCCGAGGCAGCCACTTATTTAATTTACATATGTCTCGTTAGCTCAGTAGGTAGAGCATTTGACTTTTAATCAAAGGGTCGGGGGTTCGAGTCTCCCACGAGACACCATTTAAGAAGTAAAAACTCCAGTAATGGAGTTTTTTGAATTATTATAACTAATTTTTTTAGCATACTGATATTTAGAAGGCATTTTTGATGATAACCATTAAAATAAAATAATTTAAATGAAAAGTCATTAAAACTTATCTAAACGATTACAAATAGTAAAAAAAAGCTAAAAAATCACAAAATTTGCATAATATTCCATTAAATGTCATAATATTTAATTGACTTTGCTTAATTTGTTATGCTATAATTTATTTGTTGCTGAAAAGCAAATGGAGGAATACCCAAGTTGGTTGAAGGGACTGGTCTTGAAAACCAGCAGGTCGTGTAAGCGGCGCTAGGGTTCGAATCCCTATTCCTCCGCCATTTCTTATTTATATATCGCGGAGTAGAGCAGCCTGGTAGCTCGCGAGGCTCATAACCTTGAGGTCATTGGTTCAAATCCATTCTCCGCAACCAAATGGTTCGTTAGTCTAGAGGCCTATGACGCCTGCCTGTCACGCAGGAGACCACGGGTTCGAATCCCGTACGAACCGCCATTTATGGCTTCATAGCTCAGTCGGTAGAGCAGAGGACTGAAAATCCTTGTGTCGCTGGTTCAATTCCCGCTGGAGCCACCATGGAGATAAATAATACCCCTTAATTGGGGTTTTTTGATACCTTGAACTAAAGGAGAAATTTATGAAAAAAGTAGTATTTGTAGATATTGACGGAACAATTAGAAATAATAATAAAGAAATTACTGAAGAAACAAAAGAAGCTATTAAAAAGGTTGTTACTAAAGGAGTAAAAGTAGTTATTTGTACGGGAAGATCTCGTGATTATGCTATAGAAGTAAGCAAAGAAGCTTTAGCAAGTCCTTATGTAATTGCATCAGATGGTGCCTATGTCTATGATTATCATGATAAAGTAGATTTATATACCAGCGAAATTAATAAGACAACTTTACAAGAAATATATACTATAGCTAAGAAATATAATGTTAATATCACTGTTGATACTACTACTGGACAATATACTGATAATGCACTAGAAAAAAGTCCTAGCGTAACTTATAAAGAAAACTTTTTAGAAGCTGTTATTAATGAAAAAATTATTCATATTCATTTAACTAGTAAAAATGGTAACGATATGGAAAAAGCACTTGTAGATATTAAAAAAGTAAAAAATATTAAACTAGCTTTTGATGAAGTTTATCAATTTCATAGTAATTATTTTATTTTTATAGCTAATCCTAATTCTAATAAAGGTGATGGCATTAAAAACTTCTGCAAGGCACTAAATATATCTTTAGAAGAAACTGTTGGTATTGGTGATGATTATAATGATATTTCTATGTTTAAAATGGTTGGTACTAGTGTTGCCATGGGTAATGCTTATCCTGAAATTAAAGAAATATGCGACTTCATAACAGATACTAACGAAGATAACGGTGTTGCTAAATGGTTAAATAATAATTTCTAATATATTTTAAAAAAAATGGGTTTTCCCACCTATTTTTTTTAATTTCTTGTAACTTTTTAAAGATAATATGATATCATGTAACTAGAAAGTGGGATGCTTATGAAAAAAAGAAATATTATAGGACTAATTTGTATTGGAATAATTGTTTTAATGATAATAGGAAGCCTTTTCTATTCTAAAAATGATAAAAACACTCAAGAAAATAATTCTGTAACTTTTTTAGCTGATAAAACTAATGATTGTAAAGGCAATAAAATTTATGCCAAAATGTCTAATTATCAAATAATAAGTTATTGTTTAGATAACATTAAAATTACTGATAGTAATACTAAAGATTTAGTTGATTATTTAAATAATAATAATATTATAAAAGTAGTAGATAGTTGGAGTAAAAAAGTTCTAAATAACAACAATGGAACTTTATATTATAATAATGATTATAAAATAGTAAAATGTAACTTAGATGACAATAAAAATTTATATGTTGGTACTAACGAAATGCCTATTGATGATTTGTGCACTAAAAACAATGAAGACTTAACTTTTAGAAGAACTTATCAAGTTTTAAATATTGCTGATAGTGATACTGAGGAGTATTGGTATTTAACTTTAAAAGAGTACCAAGTAGATGATGTTGTAACTGTAAAAGTAAAAAAAGAAATTAATCCTAATTTAAAAGAAAAACGTTCTTATGTTTTTGAATTTGCTTATAATGGTGCATGTATAACTGATGTATTAAATTGGATTTTAGAAAATGCCGAGATTGTAAGCATTAAACAGACTGATAAAATTGGCATGGATGCCATTCGTGATGAAGTAAATGCTTGTAACTAAAATTAGATAGGAAAAATTATGGATAAATTTGTTTGGCAATTAACTGAAGGAATATTTCTAAAGAATCCTTTATTCTGGATATTTATTATAGTTGTTATTATAGCAGCACTTTTTTACAAACAAATTGTCGGTTTTATGGGGGAGTTATGGACTAAAGAAGCTCTTCTTAAACTAGATAAAAATGAATATAAAATTTTAAATAATATCATGATTGAAGTTAACGGTATTACTCATCAAATCGATCATATAATTATTAGTAAATATGGTATCTTTGTGATTGAAACTAAGCAATATAATGGTTATATAACTGGTAGTGAATATGATAAAAATTGGAGCTTGAAAGCTGGAAACAAAAAAATTTATATTAACAATCCCATGCATCAAAATTATGGTCATGTTATTGCACTTAGTCAAAAATTAAATTTACCTCAAGATAAGTTTATTCCTATTATCTGTATTCCTAGTACAGCTAAAGTAAATGTAAAATCTAAGATACCAGTTGCTAGAAATTATAATTTAGTAGAAATTATTAAAAGCTATCAAAATGAAATTATTGAAGAACCAGAAAAAATAAAAGAAATGTTAATAAATTCTAATATTACCGATTATGAAACACATAAAAAGCATATTAAATATGCCGAAGAAGTAAAATCAAGAAAACAAGAAGAAAACATTTCAAAGTGTCCTAAATGTGGTGGCAACCTAGTTTTAAGAAATGGTAAATATGGCAAATTTATAGGATGTAGTAACTATCCTAAGTGTACATATACCAAAGAAAAAAAGTATTAACCAAAAGTGCGTTAATACTTTTTAAAACTCTTTTAAAATTTTAAAATGAGCAATGATTACTTTCTCATCATCTTTAAATTCTTTATTTTGATAAACATCTTTTATCTCTTTATATAATTTAATTTCTTCGTTAGTAAATTTTATTAACAATCTAATATTATCTTCCGTATCAGATACTAAAGCTTGTTTTTCAATTAAAACAGTTTTATCGTGAGTTGGAAACCATCCAAATATCATAAAATCTTTTTTCTTTTTTAATACTTGTTCGATATAAAAATTATTAAAACGATATATTCTAAGATTGGCATATTTTTCTTGATTTTTATTTCTATATCTACTTACTGGAATTTTTTTAGTATCATCAATATCTTTCAAGCCAATAAATAACAAGTATTTTTGTACTCTTCTTAAATAATGCAATTCTTGCTCGCTATAAAACTTTTCATCTTCTTTTGAAATACTAAAAGATTCAGGAAAATCGTATAAAAAGCGAACAACTTCATCAAATGAATGAGCATGATTATGTTCGATTGTGATTTCATCACCATCATCTGTATTAAGAATTTCCTTACAATTAAAAGAATAATATAATCCTGTATATGCTATATCCGCTAATGCATCGGTGAGTACAGGATTAACTTCTGGATATTTTTGGCTATTTTTATTAAAGATATGATTAGAATAGTAAACATACTCAAAAGTTTGTCTTTCATCATCAAAGAAAGGGGTAGGTAAGTTATTCTTTTTAAATTTCTCATATCGTTTTTCAAATTCTATAAATTCATGTTTTTTCATAGTATCTTCATGATTTTACCAGTTATAAATAATATTTAATACTGATGCTAATCATTTCCTCCTTAATTAAATTTTAATTTCTATTTTAGTATAACATAGTAATAAATTAAAGCAAAATAAAAAACAATCAAACGATTGTCTTAAATAAATGGTGCCAAAGAAGGGACTTGAACCCCCAACCTTCTGATTACGATTCAGCTGCACTACCAGTTGTGCTACTTCGGCAAGAAAAAAAGAGAAGCAATTAACTTCTCCTTAATAATCTAAATGGTGTCCCCTTAGGGATTCGAACCCTAGACCCACTGATTAAGAGTCAGTTGCTCTACCAACTGAGCTAAGGAGACATACTCGTTCGTACAAGAAAAATTCTAACACAAACATTAAATTAATGCAAGTACTTATCTTGCGTTTTTTTGGTATTTAATATATAATTTTCTTACGAAAGAAGTGATTTTTATGTTAGATGTATTATTAGATGGGTTAATAGATACTATAAAAGTATTTCCTTTTTTACTTATTTCTTTTATTATAATAGAAATTTTAGAACACAAAATTAATTCTAATCAAAAATTAGAGAAAGCAGGTCATCTAGGTCCTTTATTTGGCAGTTTACTAGGTACTATTCCGCAATGTGGTATTGCTAGTATCGCAACTAATCTTTATGTAACAGGTATCATTACTATGGGTACTTTAATTAGTGTTTTTCTAAGTACTAGTGATGAAATGATACCCATTTTGTTAAGTGAAAATGTTAGTATTAAATTAATTTTAATTATTATAGGAATAAAATTTATCGTTGGTTTAATAAGTGGTTTTATAATAGATTGGCTTAGACCTAAAAAGATAAAAACTCACTATGAAGTCTGTGAAGAAGAACATTGTCATTGTGAAGAACATCTTTTAATATCCGCCTTTAAACATACTTTAAATATTACTTTATTTATCTTAATTATTAATATAGTTTTAAATTTTATCTTTGAATTTAGTTTAAATAGCATTTTAAATAATATCTTTTTACAAAACAATTTCTTAAGTCCTCTTGTTACTAGTCTTATTGGATTAATACCTAATTGTGCTTCTAGTATTGTTATAACTAAGTTATATTTAGCATCATCTATATCATTTGGTTCTATGATAAGTGGCCTTTTAACTAATTCTGGTATTGCTTTAGTAATTTTATTTAAAACTAATAAAGATAAGAAAGAAAACTTTATTATTATTGGTTTAACTTATCTTATTAGTATAGTAATAGGTATTATTCTTAATTTACTTCATATTGCTTTTTAATGTTTAATCGGGCCTTTCTTAGGCTTTTTTTCTTGCCATCAAATAAAAAGATGTTATAATTTAAATTAAGAAGACAAAAGAGCATAAAAAAAGCGACTGTCTAAACAGTCGACCGAAGTCATTTAGGGCTGAGCCTTTATTTTAACTCTCTATGTCATCTTAAATGGTATTAAGACAATTACATAATACCAAATGTAGGAGGGTAAGTCAATGGAAAATTATAATATCGGATTAGATATTGGAACAACATCAGTAGGTTGGGCAGTTGTAAATGATGCAACCAATAAAGTAATGAGAAAAGGTGGCAAAGCTTTATGGGGAGTAAGACTTTTTGATCCAGCCGTTACTGCCGAAGATAGAAGAGCCAAAAGAGGAACAAGACGTCGATATGACCGAAGAAGAGAAAGAATAAAACTTTTACAAGATGAATTTAAAGACGAAATTAATAAAGTTGATAGCAATTTCTTTAAAAAATTAAAAGAAAGCAAATATACTTCTAAAGACATAAAAAATAAAACTGTATTAATTAGTATGGAAGAAGAAAAAGCCATAAAGAAATATAATCAAGAGTATCCAACTATTTATCATTTACGTCAAAAATTAATAAATTCTAATGAACAAATGGATATTAGATTAGTTTATCTTGCTATTCATCACATCATTAAATATCGCGGTAACTTTATATATGAAGGTAACTCATTTAGTGTTAATAATTTAAATATAGATAATAAACTTAAGGAGATGTTTCTATCATTGAGTGAGGAAGTTGATGAATTAGATATTTCCGAAGAATGTATAAATAATATTAATTATAAACAGCTAGCTAATATTTTTAATGAACAATCAAAAAATGATTTAAAAGTTAAATTAACAAGTGAATTAGCAAGCTATTCTTTAAACAAAAACTTTATAAGTGAATTTTGTAAACTAATTATTGGCAATAAATTTAGTGCGAAAAAGTTATTTAATTTAGAAACTGATAATGATGTATCTTTAAGTTTTGATGGTACTGATTTTGAAGATAAAGCCGGTGATTTAGAATCTTTACTTAATGATTACTTAGAAATTCTAGAACAATTAAAAGAATTATATGACATGGTTTTTTTGAAAAAAATCTTTGGTGGTAGCAAAGAAACAACGATATCAGGTTTAATGGTTGAAAGATATAATCAACATAAAAAGGACTTAAAATTATTAAAAGATACATTTAGTTCTGATAGAAAAATATATAATAAAATATTTAGAAGTAAAAAAGATATTAAAGATGACAAAGATATGTGCTTATATGATTTATATATTCATAATAAACTAGAAACTACGGATTTTCTTAAAGAAATAAAAAAATATGTCAATACAGATAATTTAATTATTAATGATGAAGACTTTTTAAAGCGTTTAGAAAATAACGAAGTATTACCAAGAATAACTAGTAAAGAAAATGGTAAATATCCATATCAATTAAATAAAGATGAGTTAGTTAGTATCATTGAACATCAAGGAAAGCATTATCCATTTTTATTAAATAAAACTGATGATGGTATATATAAATTAGTGCGATTATTAGAATTTAGAATTCCTTACTTTGTTGGTCCATTAGTATCTAAAGATATGTCTGAAAATGCTTGGATGCTTAGAAATGAAGGAATGCAAGGTGTTCATATTACTCCTTATAATTTTAAAGAAGTAGTTAATTTAGATAAAACTGCGGAAATATTTATTAAAAGAATGATATCTCATTGTACTTACCTTTTAGATGAAGAAGCCTTACCTAATAATTCTATTCTTTATTCCGAATTTAAAGTATTAAATGAGTTAAAACAAATAAAGGTTAATGGGGAACATTTAACCCAAGATGAGCAGCATAAAATAATTGAAGAGCTATTTATGAAGACTAGTGGGACAATCACCGAAAATAAATTTAGAGAATTTTTACTTAATACTTTAGATTACAATTTCTATGAGAATGAATTGAAAATAACAGGCTATTCGGCTGATGGTAAGTTTGCTAATAATATGCAAAGTTATATAGATTTCTTTGGTGAAAATGGTATTTTTGAAGGAACAAGTTATAATACTAACGATGCCGAAAAAATTATTGAATGGATAACTATTTTTGATGATAAGGATATCTTAAAAAGAAAAGTAGAAAATGAATATCCTGAATTAAAGAGTAATCAAGTTAAAAATATTTTAAATAAAAAATATAGCGGTTGGGGTCGTTTATCAAGGAAACTTTTGTTAGACCTTAGAGTTTTAGATAAAGAAACAGATATTCCAAAATCAATAATGGATTTAATGTATGAGACTGATGAAAATTTCATGCAAATTATTAACAATGATAAATACAATTTTCAAAAATTAATTGCTAAAGAAAATAAGATAGAGAATACTAGCAATGATTTATCATATGATGTTGTAGAAAATCTTGCTACATCGCCTGCTACCAAAAGAGGCATTTACCAAGCTTTGAAAGTTGTTAAAGAAATAACTACTTATATGGGTTATGAACCTAAAAATATAATGGTAGAAATGGCCCGTGGTGATGAGAAAAAAATAAGAAAAGATGACCGTAAAAAGTATTTACAAAAATTGTATGACAATATTAAAGATGAAGTAGATAGTAATTATAAGAACTTAAAGAAAGAACTTGCTAAAGAAGAAAAAATCGATACTGATAAATTATATTTATATTATTTACAAGAAGGTAAATGTTTATATTGTGGAAAACCAATTAACGTCGACGATTTAAATACTAAAAATAGTTTATATGAAATCGACCATATCTTACCAAGAACTTTGATTAAAGATAATTCTTGGGATAATAGGGTATTAGTATGCCGTGGTTGTAATCAGAAAAAGGCCGCCTCTTTAGTTTTACCAAAAGAATTTAGAAACGATTATACGAAAAGTATTTGGATAAGATTAAAAAATAATAAGTTAATGAGTAACAAGAAGTTTTATAACTTAACAAGAAAAAGTTATAGTGAAGAGGATATTAAAGGCTTCATTAATAGACAGTTAGTTGAAACAAGACAAATCACTAAACATGTTGCTAATATTTTAAATTGTTTTTATCCTAAAACAAAGATAGTTTATTTAAAAGCTAATATTTCCCATAGTTATCGTGATAAATATGATTTATTTAAATTTAGAGATATTAATGACTATCATCATGCACATGATGCTTACCTTGCTGCAACTCTTGGAAGTTATCAAGAAAAATATTTACATTATGATTTAGATTATAATAAAATAAATGAATTTAATGAAAAATTAATAAAAAATGAAGATTACAAGAGACTACATTATGGTATTGTAGTTAATAGTCTAGATGAAGAATTTCAAAGTGCCTTTGCCAAAATTGCTCCAAGATTAATAAATGAGGAAACTGGTGAATTATTATTTAATGCTAAAGAATTTAATGATTTAGTTGAAGATACCTTATATAGAAATGATATTTTGATTAGTAGAAAAACGGAAATAAGAACTGGTGAATTTTATAATCAAACAAAGTCAAAAAAAGGTGGTAAAGGTGTTCAATTAAAGAAAAATATGCCAACAGAATTATATGGTAGTTATACTTCTATTAATCCAAGTTATGCGGTAATGATAAAATATACTTCTAAAAATAAATTGAAGCAAAAAATGGTTGGTTTTCCAATTTATTTAGAGAATACTACTAATGCTGTAAAAGAAGAATATTTTAAAAAATTATTAAAATTAAAACCAAGCGATAAAATAGAAATTTTAGATAAAAAGATTCCGTTTTATTCCTTACTAAATTGGAACAACCAGTTGTGTTATTTAATCGGGGCCTCTGATAAAGTAGAAGTTTGCAATGCTGTTGAATTTAAATATCGTAAAGATTTTATGAGAAATAATAAATATGTTTTAAATAAGATTTTTAATGGTAAAGATAGTGATAAAATAGACGATTATAGTTTGTCTTTAGATTCGGTAATTAACTATATTATTGATAGTATGGAAAATGATTATAAATTATTTGCTAATCTAATTATAGAATTAAAAAACATGACTAACAATGGTGATTATTCAATATTTAGTATTGAACAAAAAGAGAAAATAATAAAAGAACTTACTAATCTTCTAAACATAAAGAGTGATAATGCTAATTTTAAATTTTTAAATGATAAATATTCTTCAGCTTTTGGTAAAAAAAATGATCGTATTATCGAAATTTGTAATATTGTTTGTGAATCACCAGCTGGTTTAAGGAAAAAAAATTATGAGCTTCCGAACAGTTGTAATAACTAGACAATCTAAAATAAGTTATAAAAATAGATTTCTAGTAGTTAAACAAGATAATGATGAAAAATACATTCATCTATCAGAAATAGATACAATCGTAGTTGATTCTATCTCCGTATCTATTTCTGCTTATCTTTTAAAAGAAATTGCTGATGCCAAAATAAATATGATATTTTGTGATGAAAAACATAACCCTTTTGGCGAACTATCACCGTATTACTCTAGACATAATTCTAGTAAAAAAATAAAAGAACAGATTAAGTGGACTAACAAATGTAAAGATGACTTATGGATGAAAATAGTTAAAAATAAAATTCTTAATCAAAGTTTAATGTTAAACAAAATAAAAAATGATAAATATGATTTATTAACAAGTTATATTGATGAAGTCGTAAGCGGCGATAAAACTAATAGAGAAGGACACGCAGCCAAAGTCTATTTTAATGCTTTATTTGGTAAGGACTTTGTTAGAAATAATAATGATAATATTAATGCTGCCTTAAATTATGGTTATGCTATACTTTTATCTACTATTAATAAAGAAGTTATTTCTTGTGGTTATCTTACCCAACTGGGAATTCATCATAAAAATGAGTTTAATGAATTTAATTTAAGCTGTGATTTAATGGAACCGTTTCGAGTAATTGTTGATAATTTTGTTTATTTTAATCAAGAAAGAGAATTAAATACTAATTATAAATTGGATATAGTTAATATTTTAAATAACTCCTATAAATATCAAAATAAAAGCTATACTTTAAAAGATATTATCGGCTTATTTGTTAAAAATACTTTAAATAATATCGATAATAGCGATGAATATAAGGATTTTATATATTATGAGGGATAGAATAGTGCGAACAATAGTATTTTTTGATTTACCTAATATTTATGCCAAAGATAAAAGAAATTATTTAAGATTTCGAAAATATCTGTTAGGAGAAGGATTTATCATGATGCAAGAATCAGTTTATTCTAAATTAGTATTAAATAATAATCAATCCGAATTATTACTTAGTAGATTAAGAAAAAATGCTCCTAAAAAAGGGCTTATCCAAGTTTTAACTATAACTGAACAGCAGTATTCTAAGATAGAATATATAATTGGTGAAAGTAATAGTAAAATTATAAATAATGAAGATAGGTTAATAGTATTATGAATTTAAGTGTTGATTATTTAGATAACAAAATAGTATTTGCAAATGAGTATATAAATGCAGTTGAAATCGAAAATAAAAGATATTTTTATCGTTTTGTTAATGATTTATATTCTGTACATATAAACGGTTATAGTGATAATTTAAAATTTATTCAAGATAATAAAGAAATAAACATGAATGGTAAAATTAAAGTATTTATTAATTATTTCGATTTTCAGTTTGATTCTAAAAAATATACTAATGAAATATCTAAGTTTGTAAGTAATTATATAAACGAAGAAGATACTAAAAATTTAATTAATTTATATGGTAAAATGACTAGAATTTATAAGAAGGCTTTAAATGATATAGATTTACCTTTATATGTTGAAAATGATATAACTATAGATAATATTAATAAATTAGTGAAATTGGGAATAAGTTCTAAAGAAGAATTATTAGATAACTTAATGTTACTAATTGATTTAGAACATACTTTGAAAACTAATAATTTCTTAGTATTTGTAAACTTAAAACAGTATTTAACTAAGGATGAAGTAGTAGAATTATATAAATATGCTATTTATAATGAAATTACGATTATGTTAATAGATTCTATATGTCATGGTGTAACTTTAAAAAACGAAAAAAAGTATATAATAGATGAAAATTTAGATGAGTTTATGTTATAATGGGCTTAGTTGATATAGAAAAAAGGTACCATTTATGTAACATTGTTCTATGGATGTTAAGATATAGTTCTAAAATTTGAGGTTTTAGTTCTATGTCATCTTAAATGGTATTAAAACCCAAATCTAACTTCGTCCAAATCAACATTGGTTTTAGTTCTATGTCATCTTAAATGGTATTAAAACACAAGGGCGAAACCTTAACGAAAGACCTAAGTTTTAGTTCTATGTCATCTTAAATGGTATTAAAACAGAAGTCAACATAATCACTAGAGCCATTAAGTTTTAGTTCTATGTCATCTTAAATGGTATTAAAACCATGCCACTAACAGTAACAGCATCCTCTAAGTTTTAGTTCTATGTCATCTTAAATGGTATTAAAACATTAAATCAAAAAATTTTAGACCATTACTAGTTTTAGTTCTATGTCATCTTAAATGGTATTAAAACATAAGGACATAAACCAATAAATATTTTCACGTTTTAGTTCTATGTCATCTTAAATGGTATTAAAACATTTATTCAAAATTTAAAAATATAAGAAGGGTTTTAGTTCTATGTCATCTTAAATGGTATTAAAACATTATTTGAATATATACATATATTCATTATGTTTTAGTTCTATGTCATCTTAAATGGTATTAAAACAAAGGGGGTTTATGGTATCACTTGAGGGAGCGTTTTAGTTCTATGTCATCTTAAATGGTATTAAAACCTTTATTTTCTTATTATTTGAATATATACTGTTTTAGTTCTATGTCATCTTAAATGGTATTAAAACTTATAGATAGGTATAAACTTAAAGCTTGTCGTTTTAGTTCTATGTCATCTTAAATGGTATTAAAACATAAAGAAGATAAGACACGCAGATACAAATGTTTTAGTTCTATGTCATCTTAAATGGTATTAAAACTTACTTTAAAAGGTTTAGATGATGATAGTTGTTTTAGTTCTATGTCATCTTAAATGGTATTAAAACACCTCTTAAATTCGTTTCTAAGGTACTTATGTTTTAGTTCTATGTCATCTTAAATGGTATTAAAACAAAATTATAGAATTAGGAATAGCTACTGAAGTTTTAGTTCTATGTCATCTTAAATGGTATTAAAACTATTATTTGGTTTTAGTATAGTAAGTGCTAGTTTTAGTTCTATGTCATCTTAAATGGTATGTATTAAAACCATCTAAATCATCGGTATAGTGTCCACCTTGTTTTAGTTCTATGTCATCTTAAATGGTATTAAAACCAATAACTGCTATAACTATGGCTCCTATTAGTTTTAGTTCTATGTCATCTTAAATGGTATTAAAACTAAGATTAAGTGAATTAAAGCAAGTCGTTGGTTTTAGTTCTATGTCATCTTAAATGGTATTAAAACTAGCATTACTAGTATATCTATCACACAAATGTTTTAGTTCTATGTCATCTTAAATGGTATTAAAACCTTGGCTATCTCTTGAGCGACCGCCATCGTGTTTTAGTTCTATGTCATCTTAAATGGTATTAAAACATTTATAAATACTTTGTAAATTGTACAGTTGTTTTAGTTCTATGTCATCTTAAATGGTATTAAAACAACAATGACTATTTAAATAAAAATTTTGATGTTTTAGTTCTATGTCATCTTAAATGGTATTAAAACTTATTTTTCTTACTACTGCTCAAGAGTGGTGTTTTAGTTCTATGTCATCTTAAATGGTATTAAAACGTTCCATAATTAAACCCCCTATCTATCTTTGTTTTAGTTCTATGTCATCTTAAATGGTATTAAAACCAAATTCTTTCCAAATTTGTCAACTTATATGTTTTAGTTCTATGTCATCTTAAATGGTATTAAAACGCTGAATACTATCAAACTAAGATAAGATATGTTTTAGTTCTATGTCATCTTAAATAGTATTAAAACTTTCACTTAACCAGTTATCCTTTCTTTCATGTTTTAGTTCTATGTCATGTCAAATGATATTAATAAAGAAAATAAACTACAATGAAAAGCACTTTAGAAAAAGAACTAGTAAATAGAAAAATGATTATTTAAAAGCTCAAGAGAAACTTTTAAAACAATATACCCTTAATAACATCTTAAAAAATAATCATCCTATTAATAAATTACAAAAAAAAATTTGGCTAAAGAAGATTAAAATCTATCAAAAGTATAATAAACTGTAATAATTACTGGCTAATAACGGCTAGTAAAATTACAGTTTTTTTACAGTTTTGAAATTTATAAAAGTGTTAAACTATAAAACAGGTGACTAACTATTAGAAGTCAATACTAAAATTAACTTTTTTAATAGTTGTTATAAATTGGAGTTTATCCCATGCCAAAAAGATTTTGC
>JABLTO010174648.1_pt1 | contig 48958 bp, 56 predicted proteins | sample 7160091 | NCBI WGS metagenome assembly JABLTO01 (sample SAMN14651225, study PRJNA627086) | human gut metagenome | isolation source: feces | host: Homo sapiens
GGCGCAGGCGTCTCCGTAGGCGCAGCGGTTGCCGTGGGTGTCGCCGTGGGCGCAGGCGTCGCTGTGGGTGCTGCGGTTGCCGTAGGCTTGGGCGTTGCCGTGGGCTCGTTAATAAACTCATCGCCGTAAGCCCTAACCTGTTCCACAGCAAACCATGAAAAGCCCCGAGCGCTTGACTCTATACGCAGCTTGCCCACATTGTCTGCCTTATACTCAAGACTGCTGCCTATCAGCCTGTCGTTTTCGTATATATTCACCTTGCCCGCCCGGGGGTCTATTGCAATCTTATACGTGACATACTCGCTTGAATTTTTATCGTAATACCAAACCGAATGATAAATATGATCAATTTGCCCATACCTTGCGTCACCGTATGCGGTTTGATATCTATAATCGGAAGCAGCAGACATTGTTTCGGGCAGAACCGCATTTGCCTGCAAGTCCGACCCGGGAGTTATTCCGGAAAGATAATCGCCGATTTCGTCATCATTATATAAGATCGTGCCCTGCTCCATAGTTCCGTCAAACCGACCGTCAGCCTCTGTTATGGGAGTGGACTCACTGTCAAAAGTAAGGGTTCCGGCGGTTTCCCATATATCCGAAAAGCTGCCGCTGTTTGCCATGCTGTCTGCCATTAACTCGAAATCAATAGTGTTATGGGTATTTGAAGACGTCCCCATCATACCGATTTGTCCGTTAAGAACGTCACTCTGCTTCTGATACATAATCTTTGCCTTAACCTCAAGAACAATCGGGTCATAATATAGCTTTGGCAGCTTTAAATCCAAATACATACCATGAGTACTTGTCTCATCCACAAGGTTCAGGGCTTTTTTGCCTGTGTCCGGATCTTCTCCCGCGTAAATACTTCCCTGAAGATTGTAGTAATAAGCGTCACTCATAAACTCTGAGATTTCCTCATCGGACATTGCCGAGAAGTCATATTCCGTTATCATATTTGTGGTGCTTCCCGTCAGCACATCGGAAGCAGTCTTTCCGTTGGCGTTTACCGCTGCCACAACAAAGCTGTATTCCCTGTTGTTTTCTAAGTTTTCAATTGCGTACTCATTAACGTTAGCGGGTATGCCGCTTATCTTATAGCTGTACAGATTTAAGTCCTCATGAGCCTGGGTGTCATAGTAAATCTCATACTCCGCGTCCGTATTCGGATTTCCGCTCCATTTAAGAACGACAGTGTTATCGTACCTATAGGCAAATTCCAAATTTTGCACCTTATCGGGAGGCAGGGTATCCTCGCCGTTTTGCGCCGCCTCGGTCTTAAAGGTCATATATTTTTTCTGTCCGTCATCAACATCATACTCTGCCACGCTTATATTGCCGTTCTCATCGGTGGCGGTAATCCGATAATAATATTGTGTGTCCGGCTTAAGCCCGATTATGGTGCAGGCGTGATATGTGTGCATATAATCCGTATCGCTGCCATAGGAGACCTCCGCGCTGTCAGAATATTCTCCCGGGGCTGTGCCGTATTCCACAACACAGGAGGCTCTGTAGTCTGTATTCCAGAAAATCTGCGCTGTTCCGAAGCCTATATTGTTCACCTTAAAGTTCTCTATGGAAGCCCCTGTATTTTCTGCTGCAAGAGGCTTATCCCCTGCCATAAACTGAATATACTCCTCAAGATATGTGTAGCCCGTCTCGGGATTGGCTGTGTCGCCTAAATACTTATCCTTATCAAGACCTCTGTATTCCTTATACCAGTCGGGAATACCGTCCTTCATGGTGTCCCATGTGATTTTATATGACGGGTTATATCTTGAATCTGCGCTGTCGGTCATTCCCGGATAGTTTGCCTCTCTGTACTGATTCATAAATTCGGCAATCTCGGGGAAGTCCTCATACACCCAATCTGACGGTACCAAATCCGAAACCGTTCTCTCGGTCGGGAGATATTCGGTGGTCGTGCTTACAAGGGTGTACTTCTCACTGTCATAGCTTTCATCGCTTGTCTTAATCTCATCGCCGCTTGCGTTGTCACGGAGAGTATACACCGTCTCCTGACCCGGGGAACCGCAGTACTCACCCCACCAGTCGCCCACCTCAAAGCTTGTGGTATTGGTTCCGTATTTCGCAGCTGCGTCATAAGCAGGATTGTTGGCATTGGTGTCGGTATAGTTATCCCAGTCAACAGGTTTTGTGGAGTCCGCCGACGCGCCTTTCAGCACGGGACCTGCACCCTGCTTAACCGTCCATGTGCGCTCTGTCTTAAACTCGCTGTAATCCCTGCCCGTTCTCTTTTCCAGCTCCTCAAAGAAGGGAGAAACCTGATCAGCTGACAGAGTTGCGCTTGATTTTGCGCCGCCCTCCATTTCGGTTAAAATCATTGTGTCGTAAAGGTCTCTTGCAGGTCTGGTTGCGCCCATGCCGTTGTCGCCGACAGCATAGGTTACAAGGTTATTTCCCGAGCTTGTGTCGCCGCCTGTGTATACCTCAATTACATCGCCTCGGGGAGCGGGGAAGGGATAATCCATATAGGTAATGGTCGCCGCCGGCGACGTCCTATCGTTATTATTATAGGAAGCGGGGTTTGCGTTCCACTCCTCAAGGGTAACATTGCTTAAGTCGTAATCCGTGCCCGCTTTGCCGTTATCGCTTCCGAAATTCAAGACGTACTGCAATGTACTGCCCTTTGTGGCTTGAGCGTTCAGGCTGTTTGAGGAGCTGCGACCGTAGTTATTGCTGAAATACGCCATAATGCCGCCTGAATAGTCACGGCCGCGGAGTGCTCTGTACGGCGTAGAGTTTGACAAGGACGGGCCCTTGCGGGCATAGTTGTTATGAACATTCAGCCTTACGTTTCTGTTCTGGAACTCATAATTATAAAGCTCAAAGCCGTAATTACAATTATATAAAATGCTGTTATAGGCGTCAACCCAATCCGCATCGGTTATGCGGGGACTACGCAGTGTATTATCACTCAAATAGTTTTTGGCAAAGGTGACTCTTTTGGAGCCCTCGTCTATCATTCCGCCGTATGCGTGACCGCCCCTCTCGTGAGGCGAGTTATCAAGCAGAGACTTTGCAAAAATCGTATTTGAAATGGTTATATCCCTGCCTGTCACGCTGAAGCCCATATCAATCGCCCACTCCATTGAACAGTGGTCGATAATAACGTCCTCTGACGCGGTTATTGTCAATGGGTCTTGGGTATAGTTTTCTCCGTCGGGCATTACGCCGCCTATTCTCACCTTAATATTTCTGATGATTACGTCATGAGTGTTGCTGATGTCTATGCCGCAGCCCTTGACGGTTATACCCGGATAAGGGGCGGTCTGACCGGCAACAGTAACATTTGCTCCGCTCTCGCCGGAAATTTCCAAAGCCCTGCCCAAATCGGTCAGGTCTATAACGCCGCCCACGTCAAAGACTATGGTTCTGCTGCCCGAGACCTGTTCGAGACCGTAGGTCAAGGAGCCCTCACCTTCACTGTTTAAATTAGTAACGTGGTAAACCGTACCCTGTCTGCCGCCTACAGAGTATGCGCCGTATCCCTCAGCCCCGGGATAAGCCTTTAAAGCTCCCACGGGCGGCTGCTGAGCCTCATCCGAAGTCACACTGAAAACGGTTGCCGGAAATACTGAAACCAGCATAGCCACCGCCGCAAACAATGCAAGTAACTTTTTTAATCTTCTGTTGTACATAACTCCATTCCTCCTTTAGTTTATGCAAAATGTTATTAATAAAAATAATCGCCCACCCTATTACGCTCGCCGCCTCCGCCCCGAGCGCAATCGGTTTTCCCCTTCGGGGAAACCGATTGGGGCTACGCCCCAAACCCCTATATGTGATTACATCACCTTACAATTTGGATACACATAAATCATTTATGTTAGCGGAAACCGTTCAGGTTGTAGGGGGCGGCTTCCCAGACGCCCCGCAAACACAACAATGTGATTATATATCTAACAGGATTTACATTTAAAAGAAATCCTAAATCCATATAATTATGGTATTGACCGCTGATATAGTCAACGGGGCGTATAGGAATCCGCCCCCTACACCGTAATGATTTACATATATCCAAGCCTGTTAATTTTAATAAAGCCTTAAGTATCACACAGCACCAATGAGTTCATTATAGCAAGATTTAAGCAAAATGTCAATTTTTAAGGCAAATATTTTCATAATATGCCAAAAAAACCCCGAAAGCATACGCTTTCGGGGCAAAACTCGAAAATTTTAATTATTTAATAATCTCTGTAACAACGCCTGAACCAACTGTTCTGCCGCCCTCACGGATAGCGAAACGCAGTCCTTCCTCAATAGCAATTGTTGTTGTCAGTTCAACTGTCATTGTGATGTTATCACCGGGCATACACATCTCTGTTCCCTCGGGAAGGTTAACAACACCTGTAACGTCAGTTGTTCTGAAATAGAACTGGGGTCTGTAGTTTGTGAAGAACGGTGTGTGACGACCACCCTCGTCCTTTGTTAGTACGTAAACCTCACCCTTGAACTGTGTGTGGGGTGTGATTGTACCGGGCTTTGCCAGAACCTGTCCTCTTTCGATTTCGTCACGTGCAACACCACGGAGCAGAGCACCGATGTTGTCGCCTGCTTCAGCGTAGTCAAGAAGCTTTCTGAACATCTCGATACCTGTAACAACAACCTTACGTGTCTCATCTGAAAGACCAACGATTTCAACTTCATCACCGTTGTTGAGCTGACCTCTCTCAACACGGCCTGTAGCAACTGTACCACGGCCTGTGATTGAGAAGATATCCTCGATAGGCATCAGGAAAGGCAGATCGCTCTTTCTCTCAGGTGTGGGGATGTAGCTGTCAACAGCGTCCATGAGCTCGTGAATGCAAGCGTACTCAGGAGCGTTGGGATCCTGTGAAGAAGACTCGATAACCTGCAGAGCTGAACCCTTGATGATCGGAATGTCGTCTCCCGGGAATTCATACTCTGTGAGCAGCTCTCTGATCTCCATCTCAACCAGCTCGAGAAGCTCTTCGTCATCAACCTGGTCAACCTTATTCATGAATACGATGATATAAGGAACGCCAACCTGACGAGACAGAAGAATGTGCTCTCTTGTCTGGGGCATGGGACCGTCAGCAGCAGATACAACCAGGATAGCGCCGTCCATCTGAGCAGCACCTGTGATCATGTTCTTAACGTAGTCCGCGTGTCCGGGGCAGTCAACGTGAGCATAGTGACGGTTCTCTGTCTCATACTCAACGTGAGCTGTAGAAATTGTGATACCTCTTTCTCTCTCCTCGGGAGCCTTATCGATCATGTCGTAAGCTTCATACTTAGCCTTACCGTCCATAGCCAAAACCTTTGTGATGGCAGCTGTAAGAGTTGTCTTACCATGGTCAACGTGGCCGATTGTACCAATGTTAACATGGGGTTTATTTCTTTCGAATTTTTCCTTTGCCATTTTACAATGACCTCCTTATTTTTATTTATTTAATTTTTGAACTATTAAAATAACTTCGATTTTAAAATCACTTTCTATTCTACTATTAAATTTTAAAAAATTCAAGACTTTTTTGTAAAAATTTTTAAAATAATCACCAAAAGTAATTTTAATCGCAGGCCATTTTAGTCCTCAGTCTTTGATCTTTCCTTAATAATCTTCTCAGCAATACTCTTGGGCAGCTCCTCAAAGTGGCTGGGCTCCATTGAGTACTGACCGCGTCCCTGAGTTCTTGAACGCAGCTCTGTTGCGTAACCGAACATCTCTGAAAGCGGAACGTTTGCCGTGATTTCCTGAGCGCCCGTTCTTGCTTCCATACCCTGAATCTGACCGCGGCGTGAGTTAATATCGCCCATAACGTCGCCCATGTACTCCTCGGGAACGTTTACGACAACTCTCATAATAGGCTCCATAATAACCGGATTACCCTTCTTGCAGCCGTCCTTGAACGCCATTGAACCGGCAATCTTAAACGCCATTTCCGAAGAGTCGACCTCGTGGTAAGAACCGTCAACCAGAGTGCACTTTACGTCAACAACCGGATATCCTGCGAGAACACCTGTCTGCATTGCGCCTTGGATACCTGCGTCAACTGCGGGAATGTACTCCTTGGGGATAGCTCCGCCCACAATCTTGTTCTCAAAGATGTAGCCTGTTCCGGGCTCCAGAGGCTCCATGTCCATAACAACGTGACCGTACTGACCTTTACCGCCTGACTGACGGGCATACTTATGGTCAACGTGAACAGCCGTTCTGATAGTCTCACGGTATGATACCTGAGGATTACCAACGTTAGCCTCAACCTTAAACTCTCTGAGAAGTCTGTCAACAATAATCTCAAGGTGAAGCTCACCCATACCTGCGATAATTGTCTGACCTGTCTCATCGTCTGTGTAGGTTCTGAATGTGGGATCCTCCTCTGCCAGCTTGGCAAGAGCAATACCCATCTTTTCCTGACCTGCTTTTGTCTTCGGCTCGATAGCAACACGGATAACCGGCTCGGGGAATTCCATAGACTCCAGAATAACCGGGTTTGCCTCGTCGCAGAGGGTATCGCCTGTGGTTGTGTTCTTAAGACCAACCGCCGCAGCAATATCTCCGGCATAAACCATGTCTATATCCTCTCTGTGGTTAGCGTGCATCTGCAGGATACGACCTATTCTCTCCTTGTTGTCCTTAACGGAATTGTAAACGTGTGAACCGCTCTTTAGAGTTCCCGAATAAACTCTGAAGAAGCACAGCTTACCAACAAAGGGGTCTGTAGCAATCTTAAACGCCAAAGCAGCGAAGGGCTCATCATCCGATGAATGTCTCACTGTTTCCTCCTCTGTTCTGGGGATGACGCCGGCAATAGGCGGCACGTCCAGAGGAGACGGCATAAAGTCGATTACTGCGTCCAGCATGTTCTGAACGCCCTTGTTTCTGTATGAAGAACCGCAGAGAACGGGAACCATCTCGTTTGCGATAGTCGCCTTACGGATAGCCTTCTTGATTTCAGCCTCGGTCAGGTCGCCCTCTTCCAGGTACTTATCCATAAGCTCTTCATCTGTCTCGGCAACGGCCTCAAGCATAGCCTCTCTGTACTCAGCAGCCTTGTCAGCCATGTCTGCCGGGATGTCTTCAATTCTCTCGTCTTTTCCCAGATCATCGTAGTATACGTACGCCTTCATCTGAATAAGGTCGATAAGACCCTTGAACTCGTCCTCAGCGCCGATAGGCAGCTGAATAGGAACAGCGTTACACTTCAGACGCTCTTTCATCATAGACACAACGTTGTAGAAATCGGCGCCCATAATGTCCATCTTGTTTACATATACCATTCTCGGAACCTGGTACTTGTCAGCCTGTCTCCAAACGGTTTCAGACTGGGGCTCAACGCCGCCCTTTGCACAGAGAACCGTAACACTTCCGTCAAGCACACGGAGGGAACGCTCAACCTCAACGGTGAAGTCAACGTGTCCGGGTGTGTCGATTATGTTAATTCTGTGGTTCTTCCACTGTGCGGTAGTAGCGGCAGAAGTAATAGTAATACCACGCTCTTGCTCCTGTTCCATCCAGTCCATTGTTGCGGCGCCCTCGTGCACCTCACCGATCTTGTGAACACGGCCTGTATAGAACAGAATACGCTCTGTGGTAGTAGTCTTACCGGCATCAATGTGAGCCATGATACCTATATTTCTGGTTTTCTCCAATGAAAACGCTCTACCCATAATATTCTCCTTCCAACGCAGACACCCGATATTACCATACCGATTTCCACGTTAAATTTCTAAAACAATCTATAGTTTTAATGTTCCTTGCGTAAATATACGCAAAGCTCTGTATTACGCACTTTGCGGTAATTCTTCCCCCGCCTTAAATCCTCACAGAAAATTTGCTCGGATTTGTCGCTGCAGGAGCACGTAGTGTATCGTGCTCTCGACTGCGACAAAGCAATCAAGCGAGTGAATTTTCGAAGAAAATTTGCCTGAATTTGTCGCTGCAGGAGCACGTAGTGTATCGTGATACTCAAGTGCGATGAAGCAATTAAGCGAGTGAATTTTCGAAGAAAATTTGCCTGAATTTGCCGCTGCAGGAGCACGTAGTGTATCGTGATACTCAAGTGCGACGAAGCGGCGAAGGCAGGTGAATTTTCAAAGAAAAACTACCAGCGGAAGTTTGCGAACGCCTTGTTCGCCTCTGCCATTCTGTGCGTGTCTTCCTTCTTCTTGTATGCGCCGCCTGTGCTGTTTGTTGCATCCATAAGCTCGTTTGCAAGTCTTTCAGCCATTGTTCTTTCGCTGCGCTGTCTTGAATACTGTGTTATCCATCTGAGACCCAGTGTCTGACGTCTCTCAGGTCTAACCTCAATCGGAACCTGATAGTTGGCACCACCTACGCGGCGAGCCTTAACCTCCAAAACCGGCATAACACTGTTCATTGCTTCCTCAAATACCTCAACAGGATCCTTTCCTGTCTTCTCCTTGATAATATCGAAAGCATCATAAACTATTCTCTGGGCAACACCCTTCTTTCCGTCGAGCATGATATTGTTGATAAGTCTTGATACGGTCTTGCTGTTATATACCGGATCAGGCAATACATCACGACGTGCAATATGACCTCTTCTTGGCACTTTCTTCCCCTCCTTCTTCGTGGTTTATTCACCATTAAGGTACTCAATGTTAGTTTTAAACACTGTCGCGCACATAGGTCATATATAGCTAACAACCAAGGGCAAGCCCTGATTATAATTATATATAAACATATGCACACATTTCAATTAGTTTTAAGAGACTACTTAGGTCTCTTTGCGCCGTACTTCGATCTTGACTGTCTGCGCGCATCAACGCCCGATGTATCCAGCGTACCTCTGATAATGTGGTAACGCACACCGGGGAGATCCTTAATACGTCCGCCTCTGATCATAACAACACTGTGCTCTTGCAGGTTGTGACCGATACCGGGGATGTAAGCAGAAACCTCAATACCGTTTGTAAGACGTACTCTGGCAACCTTACGCAAAGCCGAGTTAGGCTTTTTGGGCGTCATGGTTCTAACAGAGGTACAAACTCCTCTCTTCTGGGGAGAAGCCTGGTCTGTGGGACGCTTCTTAATGGTGTTCATACCCTTCAGAAGCGCAGGAGCTGTTGATTTCTTCTCAACTGTTGCTCTGCCCTTTCTTACTAATTGGTTAAATGTTGGCAATATGTTCACCTCCATACATGTAGAATTATTTAAATTAGCCAAAGGCGAATTTAACCTTTTAACACGGCAGCCACCGCGGCGGGAACATCCACTCCGCAAGCTCTGCCCAATTCCTTTCGTGTTCTGACAAAGACAGGTTCAATCCCGCTTGCGCCGCAAAGCTCAACAACAGGACGGATATAACCCGCCTCCGCGTCCTCGGCAATGTACACCCTTTCGGCTTTCCCGTCAATCAACGCGCCGCGAACCTGCTTGAGACCCACGACCTTGTTTGCATGTTTAATACTCTCCATAACAACCTCTTTTGCATTGATATTCAGGCGCACTTCACCCAATACACGAACCATTTCATTATACCACAAAACCGCAGTTTGTCAAGCATTTTTTATAATTTGTACATCATATCTAATTAAAATTTTTATAAAATGATTTTTGTAATCAATTTGACCTATCCGCAATTTTCAGATAAGACACTTCTCTAATGTAGAATGTAGAGTGTAGAGTGTAGAAATATTGAAATAAACTATACCCCAAAGAGTGGACATCAATAAAAATTTAGGGTATAATAAAACAAATATGTTCCCCGCCTCACATGGTACGACATATTTTGATAAAGGCTTTGCATTTTCTTCGCCCACCCAATTGCGCTCTGTCGGCAACAACTAAGGGCTGTTATTGACATTGCCTACTTTATATAAATTGGAATAATGAGTGCCGTCCAACATCAAAGAATGTTGGGTCACAGCCGCCTCCGCCCCGAGCGCATATCGTTCTCCCTCCGGGAGAAACGAATTAGGGGACATTGTCCCCTAAAATCCCTGCAAAATTCTTCGATTTTTCGAGAGCCTTGCCCGCCCTGTGCGCTTGGGGAGGAGAGGGCTGTGCCCCGGTACATATCTGCTATACAGGCACATAATTTTGATAAAGGCTTTGGCTACATTGCCGCCGCATCGTCGCAATATGCCCTCATAGCCCGGCTTGCCTGTTCGCCAAGCCTACGCCTTTACGGGCATTTGCTCCTTTTCCCAAAAAATCTTCGATTTTTCGGGAGCCCTGTCCGCCCTGTGCGTTTGGGGAGGTCGGGCAAGCGCAACGGGGCGGGCGATATGCACACCAATGTAATTATACAAATCATGCGGGATAGAGGTGCAAGAGTCTGTAATCTCATACTTGTCTTACGTCCAAAGGCATTGTGCGACGAAATCCCCCTGACAAAACCATTTACTGTCCTGTTTATGTCTCTTTAACTGTGATATTATATCCCCATAAAGGAGGTATAAACATGAACACTATGTATATCACCGTGACCGGGCTGAACCTCCGGCAAAATCAATTTGAAAGGATGTTATAGCCATGCCAAAATCCTCAAACCAAAAGCTGAAGCTGCCCTACCTGATGAAAATAATGCTGGAGCAAACCGATGAGGAGCACCCTATCACCGTTCCGCAGATAATCGAGGAGCTTGCCAAATACGACATATCCGCAGAGAGAAAAAGCGTATACAGCGACCTGGAGGCGCTGTCCCTTTTCGGACTTGACATAGTTTCTCAGCGGGGCAAAACCCACGGTTACTTTGTGGCGTCCAGAGACTTTGAGCTGCCCGAGCTAAAGCTGCTGGTGGACTCTGTTCAGTCCTCAAAGTTTATTACCCACAAAAAGAGCATGTCTCTTATCTCCAAAATCGAAAAGCTCACCAGCCGCGGCAACGCACGGAAGCTCCACCGCCAGGTTTTTGTGACCAACAGGGTAAAGACCTTAAACGAACAGATATACTATAACGTGGACAAGATCCAGGAGGCTATTATTTCGGGAAAGCAGATCAGCTTCCTGTACTTTGACATAAACCCCAAAAAGCAAAAGGTATACCGCAAGGACGGCGGGCTTTACAGAGAGTCTCCCGTGTCTCTTACCTGGGACGACGAAAATTATTATATGATAACATATAAGGAGAGATACAAGAGCTTTACCCATTTCAGAGTTGACAAAATGGATAAAATACAAATATGCGACGAGGATATTATCTACCCGCCCAACGAATTTGACCTGGCGGCGTATACCAAAACGGTGTTCTCCATGTTCGGAGGGGAAGAAACCGAGGTAACCGTTAAATTTAAAAATAACCTGGCAGGGGCAGTCTTTGACAGGTTCGGCACCAATATTCCCATTATACAGTCGGACGACGAACATTTTGTGTGCAGAATTAAGGTCGCCGTCAGTCCCCACTTCCTCTCCTGGATAATCAGCTTCGGAAATAGGGCGGAAATCATTTCACCCAATGAGGTTGTAGACCAAATAAAAGCTCTGCTGGACAGCGTCCGCCAAAACTACTCAAATTAGTCATTTACGATTTAGTAAATCGTAAATTAGCTATTGACTTCCACAAGGAACAGCATTATGAAAATAAATAGAATTTTAGATGAAGAGTTAATTTATAAGGTTTTATCTGTCGTAGAGGAAATACCCGAGGGAAAAGTCGCCACATACGGTCAGATCGCAAAACTTATCGGCAGAGACAGAAACGCAAGGCTTGTGGGGAAGGTTCTCAGTATGGCACATCTTTACGGAGAATACCCCTGCCACAGAGTCGTAAATCATGCAGGCAGACTTGCGCCCGGCTGGGCGGAGCAATACGACCTGCTCAAACAGGAAGGCGTTGTTATGAAAGACGACAGTCACGCCGATTTAAAATCTTGTAAATGGAAAGGCTGATATAAAAGGGATTTTAAAGATGTCAACACAATAAATCAGATAAATTCTATTTTCTGATATATATCATAAGAATATTTTTAATTAATTAGTATTATCAGTGATGAGGGGGGAGGCTGCCTTGGCAGCACAATTCCCTCTCCTCCCCTATACTTATCTTACCTATACTATACTATACTTACCTAACCTTACCTGTGTCTCCACTTTGGAGACATTTTGGAGACATTTTACTGTATTTAACTCACCTACCCTATTCTGTACTATACTAACCTTACCTATCCTAACCTTACCTGGGTTGCCAAACGGTATACCGGCGGTATACCGCAATTAATGCCTGCTTCGGCACTCATCGGCATTGTAAATATGTTGTTATTCAATAAGGTGCTTTGCCCCGTCATTCAACGTTTCGGTGGGAGATTGTAGCTCCCACTGAAAAAAGTAAGTAGAACCCGCCTTAGGGTTCCCCAAAAATCGTCGATTTTTGGGGATAGAGGAGAAACGACGCAGCGGTGTGATTGATTTTATGTAAATAAAATCAGAACGTAGCGAAGTCAGTTTCGACTCAGAGGCGGGGGACATCTTGCTTTTAGTTATAAATATAAAGATAACGGAGCACGTAAAGCTAATCCAAATTTTCGACAAAATGGTTTTGATACTTATTCCAATACTCTTTATAAACGAAATCATTGTTGCCGTCAAAATTGAGCTGGTACATTCTGAATACTACGGGAAAGTCCTTGGGCTGCCATTGCTCCTCGTAGGAATAGCAATACTTCATTCCGACCTTGCGCATAACATTTCCGCTTCTCGGGTTATTCCTGTCGTGTGTCGCCGTGATATAGGGAAGCCCGTCCCTTTTTACCTGCTCTGCGACAGCCATCCCTGCCTCGGTAACAATGCCCTTATGCCAAAACTCCTTGCGGAGCGCATAACCGAAATCGTGGGGCTCTTCCATATCAACCTTTATGTAACCAATGGGGAAGTTATCGCATTTAAGGCATATGGCGTAATCATAGCCTTGAGGCCGATTATATTTTTCGGCATATCTTTCCTCATAAAACCTTTTGGCTTCTTCAAGATTTTTCACGGGATACCAGGGCAGAAATTTATTAACCTCCTCATCTTTAAGTATCAAAAAGAGAGCATCAATATCCTTTTCCGTAAACCTTCTCAGGATTAGCCGTTTTGTCTCCAGTGTGAGTGTATTCATACTGTTTTACCTCCAAAAATCTTAATTTTTACTTATACGGCATAAGGCCAATAACAAAATCTATTTATTTTTCTACAATTTCCTATACGTGACCGTCTATGATGTAGGGGGCGGCTTCCCAGACGCCCCGCACGCAAACCGATGTGAGAATAAAATTAACAGGAATTATGATTTAAACAAACACCCAAATCCGCATCATATGGCGTTAACAGTTAGTGTTTCAACGGGCGCGGCAAGCGGCGCCCCTACGAATTGGAGGGATATGTATATACCAACCCTTTCTCTTTGATAAAAGCTGTTGGTATGTATTCGGGGCGTATAGGAATCCGCCCCCTACAAATCATACGGTTACACATATTTGAACCCGTCTATTTTGATAAAGGCTTTTAGGCAAAACAGGGCGGTATGGGAGCCCCATACCGCCGATTAGTATCAATTTTACAGCCTATGAAAAGAGATTTATTACTTGCTCGCCTTGATAGCTGCCTGAGCCGCTGCCAATCTTGCAATCGGAACACGGAAGGGTGAACACGATACATAGTCAAGACCGATCTTATTGCAGAACTCTACCGATGTGGGGTCGCCGCCGTGCTCGCCGCAGATACCCACGTGGAGAGAGTCTCTCTTTGACTTGCCCAGCTTGATTGCCATTTCCATGAGCTTGCCTACGCCGCTCTGATCCAGCTTTGCAAAGGGATCGTTCTCGAAAATCTTGGTGTCGTAGTAAGCATCCAGGAACTTGCCCGCATCGTCTCTTGAGAAGCCGTAGGTCATCTGGGTCAGGTCATTGGTACCGAAGCAGAAGAACTCAGCCTCCTCAGCAATTTCATCAGCCAGGAGCGCAGCTCTCGGGATTTCTATCATTGTTCCCACCTCATACTTAAGGTCTGCGCCTGCCGCCTTAATCTCAGCGTCGGCAGTCTCAACAACAACGTCCTTAACGTACTTGAGCTCCTTAACATCGCCAACCAGAGGAATCATAATCTCGGGAACTATGTTCCAGTCGGGGTGCTTGCTCTTAACGTTAATAGCGGCGCGGATAATTGCGCTTGTCTGCATCTTTGCGATTTCGGGATAGGTAACCGCAAGACGGCAGCCTCTGTGACCCATCATGGGGTTGAACTCGTGGAGGGATGCGATAATCGCCTTGATGTCCTCAACGCTCTTGCCCTGAGTCTTTGCCAGAGCCTCAATGTCCGCCTCCTCTGTGGGAACGAACTCGTGCAGCGGCGGGTCAAGGAAACGGATTGTAACCGGGTTACCCTCCAGAGACTCATACAGAGCCTCAAAGTCGCCCTGCTGCATGGGGAGAATTTTAGCCAGTGCGGCCTCTCTCTCCTCCAGAGTGTCTGAGCAAATCATCTCTCTGAATGCGTCAATTCTGTTACCGCCGAAGAACATGTGCTCTGTACGGCAGAGACCGATACCCTCTGCGCCCAGCTCTCTTGCTCTCTTAGCGTCGTCAGGTGTGTCCGCATTTGTTCTTACCTTCATTGTTCTGTACTTATCAGCCCAGCCCATAATTCTGCCGAAGGTTCCGCTGATGGAAGCGTCAACAGTGGGGATAACGCCGTCATAAATATTACCGGTGGAGCCGTCAAGTGAAATATAATCACCCTCAACATAGGTCTTGCCCGCCAGAGTGAACTTCTTGTTTTCCTCGTCCATATTGATTTCGGAGCAGCCTGATACGCAGCAGATACCCATACCGCGGGCAACAACGGCAGCGTGAGAGGTCATACCTCCGCGAACCGTCAGAATACCCTGAGCGGCCTTCATGCCCTCAATATCCTCGGGAGAGGTCTCAAGTCTAACCAGAATAACCTTTTCGCCTCTTGCGTTCCAGTCCTTTGCGTCCTCAGCCGTGAACACAACCTTACCGCAGGCAGCGCCGGGAGACGCAGCCAAAGCCCTTGCGGCGGGAGTTGCCGCCTTAAGAGCAGCCTGGTCAAACTGGGGATGGAGCAGGGTGTCAAGGTTTCTGGGGTCAATCATAAGAACTGCTTCTTCCTCTGTAATCATGCCCTCGTCAACCAGGTCGCAGGCAATCTTAAGAGCAGCCTGAGCCGTTCTCTTACCGTTTCTGGTCTGGAGCATATAGAGCTTCTTGTCCTCGATTGTGAACTCCATATCCTGCATATCTCTGTAGTGTTTTTCCAGCTTGCTGCAAATTCCCACAAACTGGTCATAAACCTCAGGCATAACCTCCTTCAGCTTATCAATCTTCTGAGGCGTGCGAACGCCGGCAACAACGTCCTCACCCTGAGCGTTCATAAGGAACTCACCCATAAGGTGCTTCTCGCCTGTTGCAGGGTCTCTTGTGAAGGCAACGCCTGTACCCGATGTCTCGCCCATGTTACCGAACGCCATCATCTGCACGTTTACAGCCGTACCCCATGAATAGGGAATGTCGTTATCGCGGCGGTATACGTTAGCTCTGGGGTTATCCCATGAACGGAACACCGCTCTGACAGCTCCGAAAAGCTGCTCCTTGGGGTCTGTGGGGAAGTCGGAGCCAACCTTTTCCTTATACTCAGCCTTAAACTGGTCAGCCAGCTTCTTCAAGTCCTCCGCCGTCAGGTCAACGTCCTGAGTGATACCCTTTTCCTCTTTCATCTCGTCGATAAGAACCTCAAAGTACTTCTTGCCGACCTCCATAACAACGTCTGAATACATCTGGATAAATCTTCTGTAGCAGTCCCAAGCCCAACGGGGATTTCCGGACTTCTCAGCCATAACTTCAACAACTTCCTCGTTGAGACCAAGGTTCAGAATTGTGTCCATCATACCGGGCATAGACGCTCTTGCTCCCGAACGAACGGACACCAGCAGGGGGTTCTCAAGGTCGCCGAACTTCTTGCCTGTGATCTCCTCCATCTTTGTGATGTTCTCAAGGATTTCAGCCTGAATATCGTCGTTAATCTTTCTGCCGTCCTCATAATACTGGGTACAAGCCTCTGTTGAAATTGTGAAGCCCTGAGGAACGGGCAGACCCAGCTTTGTCATCTCGGCAAGGTTCGCGCCCTTTCCGCCGAGAAGCTCTCTCATTGATGCGTCGCCCTCTTTAAAGAGGTATACGTATTTCTTTCCCATGTGTTTACTCCTTTGTATATATTTGTATATAATTGTTCGATTTATTTTCTCAAATTATTAAAGAACTTATTCAAAAGTTCCGTACATTCCTGCTCCATAATGCCGCAGTAGCACTCAAAGCTGCGCCCCTCAACTTGGTTGGACGCCCCGTATCCCCTTTGAGGGTCGTAAGCGCCGAAATACACCCGCCTGAGCCTGGCCTGAATACAGGCCCCCGTGCACATAAGGCAGGGCTCCAAGGTCACATAAAGGTCGCAGTCGTCAAGGCGCCATCTGCCGAGAACCTCGCACGCCTTATATATAGCGGAAAGCTCCGCATGACCCAAGGCGTTTAAGTCCTTCTCCCGAGTGTTGTGAGCCCTTGCCACAACCTGCCCGTCCTTTACTATGACGGCGCCCACGGGAACGTCTCCGTTCTCCGCAGCTGTTTTTGCCTCGGTAAGAGCAAGGCGCATAAACTTGTTTTCCAATTAAACCTCCGAAGCGGTAACACTGCAAAAAACCGCACGAAACGCACGGCTGATGAAAACCACCAACCATGCGTTCGCCTATTAGCTTTTAAATTAACCGATAATGAACGGCTTTATTTCATCCATAAATGCCGCGCAATCATCGTTCTGAACCTGAACCTCGATAGGCTGAGACAAATCAAGGCTGAAAATACCCATAATAGATTTTGCGTCAACAACATATCTACCCGAAATCAAATCCACATCAAAATCATACTTTGTAACAATGTTTACAAAGCTCTTTACATCATTAATCGAAGCTAATGATACAGTTACCTTTTTCATTTCTTTCTACCTCCAAAAAATTAAAAAATAATTTATTTTTTATCAATTAAATTATATAATTTTATTCTCCATTAGTCAATCAAAATTTTTATAATTATTGTATAATTTTTACAAATGATTTTTATGCAACTTTCCCAGTATATGTAAACACGCCCGCAAAATTTCTATATAATTCGCACTTTTGTGGGATAAATGCACAAAATCACTGAAAATTTGTCTGTTTGCTGAAATGATTTCCAACGATTTTTTCGCCTTGCAATAATCGACGGTAAATGATATAATCTGGTGTAGCAATATAAATTCGGTATTTTGATAAAGGCTTTGCCTTTGAAACCAATGCCGAACCCATATTCCGCCATGCCAAGCCGCGGCGGCTATGTTGCCAAAGCCTTTATCAAAATTTTATTGGGGTTTGGGGCGAAGCCCCAATCGGTTTCCCCGAAGGGGAAAACCGAAGGCCTCGGGGCGGAGGCGGCTGTGACCCCACTTCTTTGAAGTGGGACGGCTCATATTATTCCGGTTTGCACAAAGTATGCAATGTCAATAAAAATCCTAAGTTGTTGCCGACAGAGCGCAACAGGGTGGGCGACAGGCATACCAACGTGAGAATATAAATTAACAGGGATTATGAATTCAAGAAAATCTCAAATCCGCATAATATGATATTTACTGTTAATATGGCAAGCGGACGCAGCTGTGACCCCACTTTTTTGAAGTAGGGCGGCTCGTATTATTCCGGTTTGCATAAGTACAGCATAATGGCAATAAGTTTAGTAAATCTCGCACCAATGGTGAGAGAAATGGAGATGTGTATGGAAAAGAATGAAATTGTGGGATATGAGCCTTTAGTGAATGACCTAAAGCAATTAATTCAGAACAGGCAATATCATGTGTTACGAATGATTAATTCTGAAACAATTAATTTGTATTGGGAGATTGGTGAAGAAATATATGGACAACAGCAGGAAAAAGGTTGGGGAAAATCTATAGTTCAAGTGTTATCAAAAGAGTTGCAAAAGGAATTTCCGGGAGCAAGGGGATATTCAGCAGCAAATTTGTGGAGAATGCGTAATTTTTATTTAACTTATCGTGAATCCGAAAAACTCGCACCAATGGTGCGAGAAATTAGCTGGAGCAATAATGTTGTTATTATGGAGAAATGCAAAAATGATTTGCAGCGGGAATTTTATATTCAAATGACAAAGCGTTATGGTTGGACAAAGCGTGTACTGACAACTTTTATTGAAGCACAAACATATGAAAAATATTTGCTGAATCAGACTAATTTTGATTTAACACTACCGGCAGAGCGAAGAGTACAAGCAAAGCTGGCAGTTAAAGATGAGTACACTTTCGATTTTGCAGGATTATCACCGGAATACTCAGAGCATGAGTTAGAAATGCAGTTGGTTAAAAATGTTAGGGCATTTTTGATTGAGATGGGTGGTGACTTTACATTCATAGGTAATCAGTATCATATGGTTGTCGGGAGCAAGGATTTATATATTGATTTATTGCTTTTTCACAGAAGACTTAAAAGTTTGGTTGCCATAGAACTAAAAATAGGTGAGTTTGAGGCAGAATATGCCGGTAAAATGCAGCTGTATTTGACGGCATTGGATGAGCAGGTAAAATTACCGGATGAGAATCCGTCTATCGGAATTATTATTTGTAAGAGCAAAGATAAGACTTATGTAGAATATGCATTGAAGCAAACAAGTGCTCCGATTGGTGTTGCAACATATCAGTTGCGGAACACATTACCGGAAGATATGAAGGAGATGTTGCCGGAACCGGAGGAAATTGTAAAACGGTTGAAAATATTTGAAGAATAATACATGATTATGATAGTATAAGGAAGTGGCAAAAATTACTGTAAAATTTATTACTTTGGGCTGCAAGACAAATATATATGAAAGCGAAGCCATGGCGGAGATGTTCAGAGAGCGGGGCTACGAGGTTATCACCGACGACAGCGTCCCCGCAGACGTCTGCGTTATTAACACCTGCACCGTTACCGGAGTGGGAGCGAAGAAATCGCGGCAGCAAATACGGCGGGCGAAAAAGCTCAACCCAAATGCCGTCATTGCGGTCACGGGGTGCTTTGCCCAGACCGAACCCGAGGCGGTCAGAGAAATCGGGGCGGACGTTATTATCGGCAACAGCGGGCGCGGCAAAATTGCCGACCTGGTTGAAGCCGCCTTAAAGGGCAAGAAAACCAATACGGTTGGAGACATTCTTCGTGTTCACGAATACGAGGAGCTGCCCATGACCCGCTCCCAGAGCCGCATAAGGGCAAACATAAAAATCGAGGACGGATGCAACAACTTCTGCTCCTACTGCATTATTCCCTATGCCAGAGGGCCTGTGCGTTCCCGTGATATTAACAAAATCATTGAGGAGGCGTCTCTTTTGGCGGAGAGCGGCTACAAGGAAGTCGTTCTCACCGGTATACACATCGGTTCCTATGGCAAAGATATAGACAATAAACATACCCTTATAGATGTTGCTGAGGCTCTTGATAAAATCAGCGGTATTGAGAGGATACGCCTGGGCTCAATTGAGCCCGTTGTCATAACCGAGGAGTTCGTCAGCCGCGGCAAGGCTCTTAAAAAGCTGTGCCCCCAGTTTCACTTATCCCTCCAAAGCGGCTGCGGCGCAACCTTAAAGCGAATGAACAGACGGTACACTCCGGAGGAATACTTCAGAGCGGTGGAGCTCCTTCGGGAGAACATTCCCGACACCTCAATCACCACCGACCTTATGGTTGGCTTTGCAGGGGAGACTGACGACGAGTTTAAGGAGTCTTACGAATTTTGCAAATCCATAGGCTTTATGCAGATGCACATTTTTAAATATTCAATCCGCAAGGGCACAAGGGCGGAAAGGCTGCCCGGCATGGTGGCGGAGACCGTAAAGGATGAGAGAAGCCATAAAATGCTGGAGCTTGCGGAGAGCATGAAGCGGGATTTCTACCAAAAATATATAGGCAAACCCGTACACGTGCTTATTGAGCAGGAAAAGGAGCCGGGGCTGTTTCACGGAACCACCCCCAACTACATGGACGTTCTGGTTAAAGCCGACCCGAGCTTCTCGGGCAAAACCATTACCCTTGCGGGCGGGGAGTACAGAGACGGATTTCTGTACGCCAAGGAAAATTAAGCGAAAGGAACAATAACTATGAAAGACGGATTTATAAAGGTTGCGGCGGCAACTCCGAAAATCAAGGTAGGGGACACAAAATATAACTCACGGCAGATTATAGCTCAAATTAAAGAGGCTGCCGAGAACAGGGCGAAGATTATCGTGCTGCCCGAGCTGTGCATTACCGCATACACCTGCGGCGACCTGTTTTCGCAGTCCGCCCTGATTGATAACGCCGCAAACGCAGTTTTCACCATTGCGGAGGAGACAAAAGATTTGGATATTCTAATCGCCGTAGGCACGCCCATCGGGGCAAACAACCGTCTTTACAACACCGCCGCAGTAATCAAGGGCGGAGAGATTTTGGGCTTTGTTACCAAGACCCATATCCCCAACTATTCGGAATTTTACGAGGCAAGGCATTTTGCCTCTCTTAAGGACAACACCTCGGTGCGCCTTAGGGGCAGGGATTACCCTCTGGGGCCTAAGCTGATATTCTGCGCCGAGGAGCTCTCGGAGCTTAAAGTGGGAGTTGAGATTTGCGAGGATTTGTGGGTCACAAACCCTCCGTCAGGGTATTTGGCGGAAAACGGGGCCACGGTTATACTGAACCTGTCGGCCAGCGACGAGGTTATCACCAAGTCCGAATACCGCCGAGGTCTGGTCTCATCCCAGTCGGCAAGGGCTGTGTGCGGGTATGTATACGCTGACGCAGGCAGCGGCGAGTCCACAACAGACATGGTGTTTGCAGGGCACAACATTATATGCGAAAACGGAACCCTGCTCAACCAGTCAAAATTATTCCGAAACGAAATAATTTACTCGGATATTGACGTGAACCGCATAGCTCTGGACAGGCGGCGAATGACCACATTTGACAATCAATTTAATTCAGGTTACAGCAAAATATACTTTTCAACCACTGTCACCGAAACCCCTCTCACCAGAGCCTTCGACCCTCAGCCCTTTGTTCCCAAGGACAAGGACAAGCTAAAGGAGCGGTGCGAGCTTATATTCACCATGCAGGCGGAGGGGCTCAGAAAAAGGCTGGAGCATATAGGCTGCAAAACCGTGACAATCGGAATTTCAGGAGGGCTGGACAGCACTCTTGCCCTGCTGGTGGCGGTGCGCGCCTTTGAGATGCTAAGTCTGCCCCCGAAGGGCATTAACGCAGTAACCATGCCCTGCTTCGGGACTACGGACAGAACCTATAACAATGCCAAAAGGCTGATCGGCTGCGTTGGGGCGACCTTTAAGGAAATTCCCATAAGCAAATCCGTAACCATGCACATGGAGGATATAGGGGCGGACATCAACAACCACAACACCACCTACGAAAACGCCCAGGCGAGGGAGAGAACCCAGGTTCTCATGGACTACTCCGGGGAAACAGGCGGCATAGTTGTGGGCACGGGTGATTTAAGCGAGCTGGCTCTGGGCTGGGCAACCTATAACGGAGACCACATGTCCATGTACGGCGTAAACTGCTCCATACCCAAAACCCTTGTGCGCTACCTTGTGAACTATGTTGCAGACATAAGCGGCGATGAGCTGCGGGCAACTCTGCTGGATATTCTTGACACTCCGGTGAGCCCGGAGTTGCTCCCGCCCGAGGACGGGGAGATTTCCCAGGAGACCGAGAGCTTGGTCGGCCCCTACGCCCTTCATGACTTCTTTTTGTATAACTTCCTCAGGTTCGGCTTTTCAAAGCCGAAAATATTCAGGCTGGCAAAGGAAGCCTTTAGGGGCGAATACGATGAGGCGGAAATATCCAAGTGGCTTGACACGTTCTACAGGCGTTTCTATCAGAACCAGTTTAAGCGTTCCTGCATTCCCGACGGGCCGAAGGTAGGCTCCGTCACCCTATCCCCCAGAGGGGACTGGCGTATGCCCAGCGACAGCACAATAATTATCTAAACGGAGAGAGACTATGACAAAAGTTAAGGCAATAATTCTATCCCTTATAATTGCTCTCCTCCCCGCCGCCTGCTTCGGCGAGGGTGAGGATATTTCGGTATATATCAACGGCGTTCTTACAGAGTTCCCCGCAAGCCCCTATACAGAGAACTACAGAACAATGGTTCCCATGCGCAGGATTTTCGAGAGCTTAGGGGCGGAGGTTCAGTGGGACAACAACACCCAAAGCGTAACCTCCGAAACCGACGACACCGTTGTTATACTCGCCATAGGCATGAACACAATGTACGTAAACGGCAAGGCTGTTACTCTTGACGTTCGTCCCGCCCTGGTAAACGATACCACTTATGTGCCTCTGCGGGCTGTTTCGGAGGCATTCGGCTGCGCCGTGGACTGGGACGAGGCAAGCCGCAGCGTCTATATTACCACCGAGGAAAATAATATTAAGTCCTTTGAGGGGTACACGGATATTCCCGACTTCGGCGCGGCATTCGGCGTATCTCCCGCATGGGTCTCGGGGGACGGAACCATATATGTCTATAACGCCGCCGACCTGCCGGAAAACGCCCAAGCCGAGTACCAAAAAATTCTGACCTCAAAGGGGTTTCAGGTCTTTGAGGGGAACGGGTATATGATTTACACAAGAGACTTCCTGTCGGTTATGGCGGGGTACTCGGGAGATATGTTCAGAATTGTCATTTGCCCCTATTAAATATTAATATTTGGTTAATTATTTTTAATTGTGTTGACAAGGAAATCTTATATGATATAATTTAGGTTGGAATTTGTCGAAAAGTTTTTATTCAGAATAATTCTGTTTACAGTATCATAAAGATTTAACTAAAACTCTCGAAGGGAAATTAAGATGACAAGAAGATTTAAGATTATTTCGGTTGCGGTGGCGATTATTACCCTGTTTATCTCAACCTACGGCGGTGTTCTTGCCGCCAACAAGCTGGACGGTCTTTCAATAGGCGCCCTTAGGAACTATGCTTCTCTGGACGCTATTGACGGCAACGTGGGAATGGTAAATATTCTGCTTATCGGTGTTGACGAGGGCGGTTACCGAAGCGACACCATTATGCTGGCGTCTATAGACGGGTATTCAAACAGGGTTAGTATTCTGTCCGTCCCCCGTGATACCATGGTTAAAATAAAAGGGACAACCCAAAAAATAAACGCCACGATGGCATTTGGGGATATGTCCACCCCCACGCCCGCTCCCACAACCGCACCCGGGGAGCCGACCCCAAAACCCAAGTCCGAAATGACCCAGGCGGAGCTTGACGCTCTGCCATCAATCCTAAGCACCACAGACGGCAACGAGGACTTGCTGATAAACGAGGTTAAGGAGCTGACGGGGCTGCCCGTCCACTATTTTATAACCATAGATTTTGACGGATTTATGGACGTTATCGAAGCAGTTGACGGCGTAGAGTTTAACGTCCCCTACGACATGGACTATGACGACCCGGTTCAGGGACTGCATATCCACCTGAAAGCGGGGCAGCAGCACCTGACGGGACAGCTGGCTCACGACTTTGTCCGCTTCCGCCATAACAACGACGGCTCCGCCCCCGGCGAGTACGTAATGGGCGATGAGGGCAGAGTTTATTGGCAGCAGCAGTTTATAAAAGAGCTGGTAAGGCAAAAGGTCAGCCCGTACTACCTATCAAAGATAGACGATGTGTATGCGGTTTTCCAGAACAACGTGAGAACCAACCTGTCACTGACCGAGATTATCAGAAACTTTAAGGCTATCTCCGGCATAAATCTGGACGACATAACCTCATATCAGCTGCCCGGTGAGTATGAATATGTTGACAATCTGTGGTACTATGTTTACGATCAGAAAAAGACTGCACAGCTCATAAACGATGTGTTTATACCCAAGAGCCGTGAGGAATGGGAGGCATATCTTGCGGAGCAGGAGGCAGAGGACAGCGAAAGCTCCTCCTCGCCCTCTCCCTCAAGCAGCAGTGAACCTGAATAATCAACCGTGAGGATGGGTGTCTCCCATCCTCTTTTGGTACGGGAACAAAACCCATAATTTTTAAGTCTAATAATGTAGAAAGACCTTGCCTTTACAAAAACTTTACAGATTTTGATATATGTAAATCTTTAAATTGTAGGGGGCGGCTTCCCAGACGCCCCGCTCGTTATATTAACAGTAAATATCATATTATGCGGATTTATGATTTTCTTTAATTCAAGGTACCTGTTAATTTATATAATCACATTGGTACATCTCGGGGCGTCTGGGAAGCCGCCCCCTACACCATAGACAGTTACGTATTTAAAAAGATATTTACGTTATTATAAAACGCCGATATGTCCGCGGCAGAAGGGAGAGATTTTTATGAAACAAAAAATAATATGCCTGATTTTGGCTTTAAGTATGGCTCTGCCCCTGATCGCAGGAGCAGAACCTGTATACGAAACAGGAGTTTCTGTTTTCCTTAACGGGGAAGCCCTGAATTTCAGCGGAGTTCATGAGCCTGTTATAAAAAACGATATAACCCTGGTGCCCATGCGGGTGATTTTTGAAGCCATGGATGCGGAAGTTTTTTGGGACGAAGAAAACCAACAGATAAGGGCAGTACTCGGCGATAAGTCTATTGTGCTCACCGTGGGCGACAACAATATGGAGGTCTATAAAAACCGGGTCTATGACAAAACCGTGACCCTAAACGCGCCTCCCGAGCTTATGCCCTATGACAGCTATGCGGACACGACCATGGTGCCTTTGAGGGCGGTTTCCGAAGCCTTTGACTGCTCGGTTGAGTGGGAGGAAGCCACATATACGGTCAAGATTACCACTGCTGCGTCTCCCACGCCCACGCCCGCAGCAAGCTTTGACCCGACGCTCATACAGACAGAAAATCGGGTTGCGGTGTACGGCTCCGCCCTTGCCTACACAAACGACAGCGGAAAGGTAAACCTGCGTGAAGCCGACGGCACAATCACAGAGATTTACGGAATAGAGGGGGCAATTGCGGTGGCTATGGGCAGAACCGCAGGCTATGCCCTGACGGCAGAGGGCAAGGTGTATTCCTTCGGAACCTCAAACAGCTTTGGGCAGTTGGGCAGCCCCGACGCGAAAACGGATATGACGCCCACAGAAATAGATTTGCCCCAAAACATAGTAAAAATAGGGGCGGGAATGTACTTCGCCATGGCTCTTGCCGAGGACGGAACCCTGTACCTCTGGGGCAGGAACGACAAAGGTCAGCTGGGAAACGGAACCACAACAGACTCGGCTCTCCCCATAGCCCTTGAATACGGCATGTTCACAGACGCTGCCGCAGGCACAGCCCACATGGTGGCTCTTGACTCCAAGGGCTATGTGTACACCTGGGGCGAAAACAGCGAGGGGCAGCTGGGCAGAGGCTCTGAGAACAGAAAGTCCATAGACTCACCGGGAAAAGTGGCAAAACTTATGGGAATAACCTCCGTGTCCGCGGGTCCCGGATCCTCAGCCGCCGTTCGGCAAGACAATAGCATTTTCTATTGGGGAACCACATATTTGGGCGACCTAGGAGAGGACGAGCAGCCCATAACTCCAAGCGGCTCCGAAGAACCTGTCTCTGTCGATGAAGCAGGGTATTTCAGATATGACAAGCCCCGCAGAATAAGCTACTGCTTCTACGACCTTGACGAAAAGAAATATGATGGCGGCGTGCTCCTTAATGCGAGCTCAGTCTCCTGCGGAGAATATCAGGGGGCGGCTCTTTGCGGCGGACGGCTGTATATGTGGGGCGACAGCCCAAATATAAGCCCCCGTTTAAGGTCACAATTCCTAAGGTACTTAGCCATGGAATACACCGCCATCGACAACATAACAGCAGTTTTCAGCGGCTATGACAGGACGGCATACGCCTTGGATATTGACGGAAACCTGTGGGAAATTAAGTACGGCAGCAAAAACATAATTCAAAATATTAAGTAAAGGAAAATATAAATGGTAAAGGCAATTTTGCGCGGCGCACTGGGCGGACTGCTGGCGGCGCTTTATACATATATAATAATAATTTCAACATATCTGTTTAACTCGGAGCTGTGGGCGCCCATAGCCCAGTTTATTCTCCCTGCGGGCTGTGCCGTAATAGGGGCGGTATTTTTGGAAAAGGAGAGATTTTCAAAGGCGGCTGTGTCGGCTTTGATATTTATCTTGATAGGCGTAGGAGTGATTTGGGCTGTGAGTTACATTGACGCGGCGGGCAGCATTTCAAGACTGCTGTACGGCGTTGCGGCGGAAAACGGCAGCGGCAGCAGTATTTTCGCAATCTTTGCCTTTAACGCCCTCGCCTCCCTGCTGGGAATTATGATAGCCTTGCTTATAGGGCTGATAAATACGGTTAAAATTAAAAGGCTTATTGATAGCCTGGAGGTAAAAAAGTCTGAGTAAAAAACCTGTCGGTTTTTATGAGCATTTTATTCCGCATGATTTATATACTTACAAAGGTGGCGGAATTGTATATACAGGGGTTTGGGGCAACGCCCCAATCGGTTTTCCCGAAGGGGAAAAACCGACACCGCCCGGGTCTGGCGGGCGGAACTGGGATAGGCGACAGATATTCCAAGGTGAGAATAAAAACTAATGGGAATTAGAATCCAATAAACCCCAAATCCACCGCATACAGATATAAAATTTCAACTATTACACGATACCACAAATTTGTTTTCCTACAAATTTAAAAGCATAATCTAAGGTATTGACTTTAAGCTTTAAGTGTGATATAATCCTTTAAAACAAAATAAATCTGCCACCGGGTAGAGAAAGCGAAAGCATTCATTTGCACATCGTTAGGTCTTAGAAGATGTGTATAAGGATGCTTATTTTATTTAAACGGAGGTATTTATATGCTGGAAGCAAAAGTAAAGTGGTTAATCAATTATTTCACAAAAGCGGAAATCCTTCTCTGGTGTACGTCGGTTACGCTCATATTGGTCTCTTTTATTATTTTTGACAGAGAGAGTTTCTTAACCCTGTCCGCCTCATTAATAGGAGTTACATCTCTGATCTTTAACGCCAAGGGCAATCCCTTCGGGCAGTTGCTTATGGTAGTATTCAGCCTGCTGTACGGAATTATTTCTTTAACCTTTGCCTATTACGGGGAAATGATAACCTATTTGGGAATGACTGCGCCCATGGCTGTTTTCGCACTGATCTCCTGGATAAGAAACCCCTATAACGGAAACAGGGCGGAGGTAAAGGTAAACCGCTTATGCAAAAAAGAACTTATATTTATGATTTTGCTCACTGCCGCAATCACCTGGATTTTTTACTATATATTGGCGGCTTTTAACACAGCAAATTTAATACCGAGCACAATATCCGTCACCACAAGCTTTCTTGCCATATATTTGACCTTTAGGAGAAGTCCGTTTTACGCCGTTGCCTACGGTGCGAATGATTTGGTGCTGATAATACTCTGGGGGCTTGCGACCCTTTCGGACATAACCTATTTATCGGTGGTCGTTTGCTTTATAATATTTTTAATAAACGATATTTACGGGTTTATCAGCTGGTCAAAAATGCAGAAGCGGCAGCAGGGCAATTAGGCTTTGGGCGCAGCACAGCGGCTACACCTGTCCCGAGCCGCCGCACTCCGTGCAGACCATTTGTCCGCTTTGGCCGCAGGTGGCGCAGCCCTGCCAAACCTGCTGGCCGAGCATGGTTATATAATGCCCTCCTGCGCCGCCGCAAACAGTGCATTGTATCATGCCGCCGCCTCCGCACTTTGAGCAGGTTTGGGGCGTTGTATCTCCGCCGCTGCTGCCTCCCTGGCTTCCCGAAACGTTCGGGTACTTTGTGACAACCCCGTCATAACGGCTGACTATTCCCACAGGATTACTTCCGTCGTGGTCAGCAATCCAGTGGGATCGGGAATACTTGCCGTTTATATATTCATATTTATAGTACAGCATCTTTGAGGAATTCATATCCGAAAGGTACATTGCCTTGCTGTTCGTACCCGCTATTATCTTTTCAGTCACGCCGTCCTTTTTGCGCCAAATCGAATAATTGGCGTCAAGGTACTCCCAGCCATCGTATACATAGTCGGAGGGCAGAGGGTCCGTAACAGTATAGAAGCCGTCCTGCTCAGAAACTTCCCCGTTTTTTAAATCTATGATAAAGGACTTCCCTTTCATATTGATGTTTATATAGCAATACGCATAATCCGTGCCCACATCAATGGGACTATTGACGTGAACTATTTCAACATTGTTGACAATATTTATATCTCTTACCTGACCCGTATACAAATCTATAACGGAAATATCAGCCGAATCCGTATCATCAACATTGTTTTGTACGCTTGTGAGCACGACTAATCTGCCCTCTGAAATACCCCATCCTTCCAGATATTTCTTTTCTCCCTCGGCAAAAATCGTCTGTATTTCTCCGCCTTGCAGGGGTATAGATTGAAGCATGGTATAATCTTCGTCAGAAGCGTAAATCCTGCCCCCGAAAATCACAAAATCCTCCACAGCCACATCAAAAGCGCCAATCGGCTTGATTTCAAGGGTGGAAAGGCTTAGGGCGCAAATCCCCCTAAAGGTCTGATTTATATAATAAATATTGCCGCCGTACATGCACATATTTCCGATTGTTCCGCCGCCTGCCACTTCCGTGACGGTGGTTCCGTCATAGATATACATAACATCGCCGATGGCGGCATACACATTGCCCGCCTGGTCTATAACGGCTCTTTTGGAATAATAAACCTTATTATCCCGCAGGACAATGTCCCCCTCATATGCCGCGCACAGGGGACGCATTGTATCGGCTCCGTCCCAGGCGAAAATCTTTACGCTTTGGGCGAGCTCAATATCAGACGCGTCAAACTCAGCGGTATAATCATTAATCTTAGAGGCAGCCAACAGCACGCCCTCACCGTCATAAACAGCTCCGTACATTTCTGCGTTCTCGGGCAGGTTTTCGCAGGACACGGTTAATTCCGCCTTATCCGAGCCCGTATTAAAAACCGCACCGTTTATACTCGTCCCCTCTGCAAATACACAGGGATACATGATGGCAGTTACTATCATAACCCCAAGCATACTCAACAACACTTTTTTCATATGGTTTTCCTCCCGTGACCTAAATCCTGTAATTAAGTCCCATCCATGCAGGCATATCTAAATCTATATTTAGATTGTAACATGATTTCATTATTTTGTAAACATAAAATATTTCGTAGTACCATGTAAATACTAAAACTTTACTTTTATACCGAACCCATATAATTTTATTTATATTTGATAATATAGCCTAGCCCAATTCCGCCCGCCGGACCCGGGCGGTGTCGGTTTTTCCCCTTCGGGGAAACCGATTGGGGCGTTGCCCCAAACCCCAACAGAATTTTGATACATAAAGTTTTAGCGTTTACATGGTAGTAGAGGCGCCATTTATTGCGCCCGCTGATTATACTAACGGTCAACGCTATACATAATTCCTGTAACTTTATATAATCACACTGGTGTGTCTGTCGCCCGCCCCGTTGCGCTCTCATTATAAACAACTGAGGTTTGTTATTGACATTGGTTACTTTAAATTAATTGGAATAACGAGTGCCATCCAACTTCAAAGATGTTGGGTCACAGGCGACCCGGCGCTAGATTATGTGTATATGTAAATTAAAATTGGATTGGACACCCAAATTGCGTGCCAACCCATTAATTTTATCAAAAACCGTCAGTTTGCATTCGGGGCGTATAGGAATCCGCCCCCTACACCATAATGATTTACGTACTATCTAACCTCTGCGCTCCTATTCGCTATTTGCTAATCGCTAATCGCTACAAAAAAAGGGCTGCCTCAGCAGCCCTTAAAACCAAATTAATTATACAAGCTCTAAAACTGAAATCTCTGCTGCGTCGCCGCGTCTCGGTCCAACCTTTATAATTCTGGTATAGCCGCCGTTTCTGTCAGCATACTTAGGAGCGATTTCATCAAACAACTTTGAAACAACCTCTCTCTTTGTGATATAAGAAAGCGCCTGTCTCTTTGTGTGAAGTGTGTTTGTCTTGCCGAGAGTAATCATCTTCTCAGCCATTCTCTTTACCTCTTTCGCTCTTGTGGTCGTGGTCTCGATTTTGCCGTTCTCCAGAAGCGAAGTTGTGAGGTTTCTGAGCATAGCACGTCTTTGGTCGGTTGGTCTACCCAGCTTTCTCTGGTGTGCCATTTAAATCACCTCTTCCTATATTCCTTAATCTATTAATCGTCGCTTGCAAGGCCCAGGTCCATACCCTCCAGCTTTGCAATAACTTCCTCAAGCGATTTACGACCGAGGTTTCTAACCTTCATCATATCGCTTTCGCTGCGTGTGGTCAAATCCTGAACAGTATTGATACCGGCACGCTTCAGACAGTTGTAAGAACGAACGGACAGGTCAAGCTCCTCAATTGTTGTTTCAAGAACCTTTTCCTTCTGTCCCTCTTCCTTTTCTATCATAATTTCAACATTCTTAGCGTCATCAGACAGGTCAACAAACAACGTCAGGTGCTCGCTGATAATCTTTGCCGCCAAGGACACAGCTTCCGCCGGCGTAATAGTACCGTCCGTCCACAGTTCCAGCGTAAGTCTGTCATAATCGGTAACGTTTCCCACGCGGACGCTGTCCGTATAGTAATTTACCTTTTCAACCGGTGTAAATATAGAGTCTGTTGCTATAACACCAATCTGACCTTGGATAAGCTCCTTGTTCTGATCAGAGGAGATATAACCGCGTCCGCTGTCGATTGTGATTTCCATAAACAGCTTTGCGTCATCGTCCAGCGTGGCAATGTGCAGGTCGCCGTTTAAGATTTCAACATCTGCGTCATGCTTAATATCACGGGCGCAAACCTCTCCTGCGCCCTCCTGATTGATGTAAACGGTTTTGGGACCCTCGGAGTGGAGCTTGATTACCAAATTCTTTATGTTCAGTATGATCTCGGTAACATCCTCCTTAACGCCGGGGATTGTGGAGAACTCATGGAGCACACCGTCAATCTTCACCGATGTTGAAGCGGCGCCGGGAAGAGATGAAAGCAGCATTCTTCTCAGCGAGTTACCAAGGGTTGTACCATAGCCTCTTTCCAGAGGCTCAACAACGAACTTTGCGTATCTCTCGTCATCTGATGACTCAACACATTCTATTCTCGGCTTTTCAATTTCAATCATTGTTAAACCTCCTATAAAATTAGGATATAGCTAAACGCTATTATTTGCTGTAATACTCGACTATCAAATGCTCCTCAACAGGGAAGTCGATATCCTCTCTGTCAGCAAGCGCAATGATTTTGCCTTCCAATGTGTCTCTGTTCATGTCAATCCACTTCGGAACCAATCTGTTGGAATTTCTCTCAACGATGTCCTTCATTCTGTCAGCGTTTCTGCTGCTCTCCTTCAGGCTGATAATCTCGCCGGGCTTTACCAGATAAGAGGGGATATTAACTCTCTTACCGTTAACGGTAACGTGACCGTGGTTGACAATCTGTCTTGCCTCACGTCTTGTGTTTGCAAGACCCATACGATAAATAACGTTGTCCAGTCTTGACTCCAGGATACTGAGCAAGCACTCACCGGTAACGCCGTTCATCTTTGTGGCCATTACGTAATACTTAGCGAACTGTTTTTCAAGAACGCCGTATATAAATCTGACTTTCTGCTTTTCGTTAAGCTGCATACCATATTCGCTCTGCTTTCTGCGTCTCTGGCCAACGACTCTGTTAGAACTCTTGTCGTAACCCATAACAGACGGCTCAATACCGAGTGTGCGGCATCTTTTAAGCACAGGCTGCATATTTTTAGCCATTCTTTTATCCTCCTTACAATTCTATCTAAAGTCCTGATTACACACGTCTTCTCTTAGGCGGTCTGCAACCGTTGTGAGGAATAGGTGTAACATCCTTAATCATATTTACTTCAAGGCCGGCTACCTGCAAAGCTCTGATTGCCGCCTCACGGCCCGAACCGGGACCCTTTACGTATACTTCAACTGTTTTAAGACCATGCTCCATTGCAGCTCTTGCAGCGGTCTCCGCAGCCATCTGAGCTGCAAAGGGAGTGCTCTTTTTAGAGCCTCTAAATCCCAGTCCACCTGCGCTTGCCCAAGAAATTGCGTTTCCGGCAACGTCTGTAATAGTAACAATGGTATTATTAAACGTAGATTTAATATGTGCAGCGCCGCGCTCAATGTGCTTCTTTTCCTTGCGGCGTCTTGATCTCTTAACTGCCTTTGCCATTTGTTATTTCACCTCCAATAAGATTTAGGAAATCTTACAATATAAAATATTGAAGAAAATTCAAAGTTACCGAACCATCAAAGAATATTACTTCTTCTTGTTTGCGATGGTTCTCTTAGGACCCTTACGGGTTCTGGCATTTGTCTTGCTGCGCTGACCGCGAACGGGCAAGCCCTTTCTGTGACGCATGCCTCTGTAGCAGTTGATTTCCATCAGACGCTTAATATCAAGAGCGATATCACGTCTCAGGTCACCTTCAACGTTGTAGTTGTCAATCTCGTTTCTGAGAAGCTGAATTTCATCCTCAGTAAGATCGCGAACTCTTGTGTCCGGATTAACTCCTGTTGCTGCCAAAATCTTCTTTGATGTAGATAAACCGATTCCGAAAATATACGTGAGACCGATCTCAACTCTCTTTTCGTTAGGTAAGTCTACGCCTGCGATACGTGCCATAAATAATTCACCTCCATAAAATTTTCAAATGAAAAGACGGAGCAGAATTTCACCCATACAATATGGCGTCGGCAAAACTAAATTTGTGGCTCTTTTGCCTAACCCTGCTCACACCGATTAACTGCTTAACCCTGCTTCTGCTTATGGCGGGGGTTTTCGCAAATAACCATAACCTTGCCTTTTCTCTTAATTATTTTGCACTTTTCACAAATAGGTTTAACTGAAGGTCTGACTTTCATTTCCTTCACCTCCTAAATTTGTATTATGCCCAAAAGCACGGATTTCCATACTTTCGAACCGTATTATTTTACCACAATTTGCGGTATAAGTCAAGAAATTAAAAAAATTATCCCTTGTATAACTTTAACAAAGTTTAAACATGCTTACTCAAATTTTAAGTCAAGATTTCCATCTCCGACCTTTTTAGAGCGCTCAATGATTTTTTGCTCCACTCTTTCCCTTTCCTCCCCCTCAAGAGGCGTGGGCTGATAGTTATTGGAGCTTCTGCTTGAGGTAATTGAGCAGGGGATTATGCTGTAGTTATCATCCCTTGCCGCCATGCCCTCCTTAAATGAAAAGGTCTGGCGGAAAATCATTGTGTCTGTGTCGCTTGGGTTTGGGTTTCCACCGAAGCAGAAGTTTCCCAGACTGTAGCATATGTACTTGCCCTTATACTTCTCAACACCCTGCAGGACATGGGGATGATGGCCTATAACCAAATCGGCTCCCAGGTCTATAGCCCTGTGGGCAAGAGCCACCTGCTCCTCCTCGGGGCTGTCCGCTTTTTCTACGCCCCAGTGTATCTGAACTATTACCAGGTCGTCCTCCGTCATACGAGCCATGGCGGCGTCAATAATCTTATCCGCAGACTCGTCCAGCTGATACAGACCCACTATACCCACCTTGATACCGCGAACGTTCATGTGCACGGTTTCCATATCCATGGCGTACTCAATTCCGTTCTCCTTGAGAATATCCTTAGTGTCCGACAGGCTCACCGAGCCGTAGTCCGCACTGTGGTTATTGGCAAGGGTTACGGCCTCAACGCTTCCGTCCTTGAGAATATTTACATAGTCCGGATCCCCTCTGAAGGCATAGGTCTTGTCCTGCCTCTGCCCGCTTTTGGACAGGGTTCCCTCTAAATTGACAATGGTTATATCGTCATTCTCAAAAATATCCCTTACGTTCTCAAAGAAGTAGGAATAGCTGCCGTTATTCTGCTTTAGGACGTTTTCAAAGGTGTTTCCCGAAAAGCTCTCGTCGGACGCCAAGGTGCAGTCCCCCGCACAGCTTATGGTTACGGTCTCTGCTGCCTTTTGAGCCGACTGAGCCGCTTCATCCTTATTATCGCTGCCGCAGGAACATAAAAGGCATGCTGCGGCTGTTACCGCCGCAAGCAAACTCAAACTCCTCTTAAAACAAACATTTTTCATAAGAACAAGCCCTCCCCAAAACTTGGATCTTATTTTGCTCTCCATGTAATTCTGCCCTTTGTCAGGTCGTAGGGTGAAATTTCAACCGTTACCTTATCGCCGGGCAGTATCTTAATAAAGTGCATTCTGAGCTTTCCCGAAATATGCGCCAAAATCTGGTGTCCGTTTTCAAGCTCCACTTTAAACATTGCGTTGGGCAGCGCTTCCAGAACCTTGCCCTCAACCTCCAGCATATCTTCCTTAGACATACGCTATACCTCCTTTAAAATTTTTCTTATTTCAGCATCCGCCGTGCCGCCGGGACTATCCAAAAACTCAATGCTTTGGGCTCTGCCCAGCTTTGCCAGATGCATATTTTTCTTCAGCTTCGGCTTTGACATTTTTCTTAACCTGCCGTCGGCAATACGTACGTATTCACCCATGGCTTCAACCACCAGGAAATACTTTCCGCCGTCCCGTCCCGCCGTCGCCATAACAATGTCCCCTACCGATAATTCGGGTCTGTCTTTATATTTTGTTTTCATAGGCTTATTTTATCCAATCCGGTGTAGTTATTTTACTATGCAGAATACAGAGCAATTATTCCACCTCGTCGCAGCCTGGGGGGAATGTTAGCAGAACCGGATCACCTGTGGTTATCAGCACGGTGTTCTCATAGTGAGCGGACTTTGCCCCGTCCTTGGTTATAACTGCCCATTCGTCCTCACCCACGTACACGTCCTTGGCTCCGCCGCAGACCATGGGCTCTATGGCAATAACCATGCCCGGCTTCAGCCTTATGCCCCTGCTTCTTGTAACGTAGTTGGGAACCTCCGGATCCTCATGAAGGTCGGCGCCCACGCCGTGACCGCAGTAGCCCCGAAGCACCGAAAAACCGTTTTCCTCAACATATTCCTGAACTGCTCTTGAAATGTCCGAGATACGGTATCCGTCTCGGGCGTACTTTAAAGCCTCAAAAAAGCTCTGCCGGGTCACCGCAATAAGCCTTTCTGCCTCCGGATCCACCTTACCCACCTTAAAAGTACGGCAGGCGTCGCCGTGGTAGCCGTGATAGCATGCGCCGCAGTCGATGCTGACAACATCCCCTTCCTTGAGGGGAACATCGTTTGGAAAGCCGTGAATAACCGTGTCGTTCACGCTGGCGCAAACCGTTCCCGGAAATCCGCCGTAGCCCTTAAAGGAGCCCGTGCAGCCCTGAGAACGTATATAGTCCTCGGCAATCTTATCCAGCTCTGCCGTGGTCACCCCGGGGCGGACGGCCTGCGAAACCTTTTTAAGGGTTTCGTAGGTAATCCTGCCGGCAACCTTCATCTTTTCGATTTCTGATTTTGACTTAATAATAACCAATTATTATGCCTCCAGTGCCTTAAGAACCTCTTTGGTTGTATCTGCTATTTCTTCCTGACCCACAGCCACTCTCAAAATACCTTTGTCGCTGTAGTGAGCGATAAGGGGTTCGGTTTGGTCGTGGTATGTTTCAAGCCTTGCTCTGACTGTTTCGGGCTTATCGTCCTCTCTCACGCCCAGAGCTCCGCCGCACTTATCGCATACGCCCTCCTTTGCGGGAGGTCTGAAGTCTCTGTGATAGGTTGTGCCGCAGCCCTGGCATTCCAAGCGTCCGGAAAGCCTGCTTACTATAGTCTCGTCGGGAACCTCAATGGACAAAACTCTGTCAATCTTAACGGTTGAGGCGTCGAGAGCCTCTGCCTGGGCGATTGTTCTGGGAAAACCGTCCAGAATAAAACCGTTTTTGCAGTCGTCTTGGCTTATTCTGTCCTGCACAACATCAATCATTACGTTGTCGGGAATGAGCTTTCCGTCGTTTATGTATTCAGCGGCAATCTTTCCCAGCTCGGTCTCCTCTTTTATATTCTTTCTTAAAATTGCTCCGGTAGAAATAGTGGGTATATTAAAATGCTCACTGAGTTTTTCTGCCTGTGTGCCTTTACCTGCACCCGGTGCTGCCAATAATATTAAATTCATAAATAATACCTCCTATTTTTCATGAACAACTTCCCATTGCGATAAATTCTGCCAAAAAACGGAATAGAGCAGGATAAGACTCACCATCCTTGTGAGGCCGCACCTGCTCATACCGTAACAATAATTATATTGTAAGTTTAGATTATTCTAAGAAACCCTTGTAATGTCTCATCAGCATCTGTGACTCCATGTCCTTAACGGTTTCAAGAGCAACTCCAACTACGATAAGCAGCGATGTACCACCTATTGCAAAATTGTTTATGCCAAGTCCCAGGTTGATAATAATAGGCAAGATAGCTATCAAGCCTAAGAATATAGCGCCAACCAGAGTAATTCTTGAAAGAACCTTCGAAATATACTCCGATGTGGGACGTCCGGGTCTGATACCGGGAATAAATCCGCCGTTCTTCTTCATGTTATTCGACATCTCAATGGGATTGAACTGAATTGCCGAATAAAAATATGTGAAGAAGATAATAAGCAGGAAGTACAGAACTGCATAAATCACAGAGTTTGTGGAGAATATCTTAAGAAATCCTCCCCAGAAACCGCCCGACTCAGCTGTCACTCCGAAAAATCCCGCAATTGTGCCGGGGAACGACATAATTGACATAGCAAAGATAATTGGGATAACTCCGGCAGAAGCAACCTTGATGGGAATATGGGTGCTCTGACCGCCGTACATCTTTCTGCCCACAACGCGCTTTGCGTACTGCACCGGAATGCGTCTTTCAGCCTCGTTCATCATAACAACCAGGCCGACAACCGCCACGATAAGAACAAGCAGAACGATAACGCCGATAAAGCTCAGGCTGCCGCCCTTTGCGTAAGCATACAGAGCAGTTGCCATCGATGGGAGACGCGATACGATACCCGCAAAAATGATAAGAGAAATACCATTGCCGACTCCCTTCTCGGTAATCTGCTCACCCAGCCACATGAGGAACGCCGTTCCTGCCGTGAATGTGAAGATTACAACGATTGCAGTAAGAAAACCGGGATTTGTTACAGCGTTATAGCTCTTGAGCATAAAGTACAGACCGATAGCCTGGATAAGCGCAAGAACAACCGTGCCGTATCTTGTAATCTGGGCAATCTTCTTTCTTCCGTCCTCTCCCTGCTTTGAAAGTCTCTCAAGAGCAGGGATTGCAACGGTCAAAAGCTGCATGATAATCGATGAGTTAATGTACGGTGTGATACTCATTGCGAAAATTGTCGCGTTCTGGAAAGCGCCACCGGAGATAATATCGATAAATCCGAAAATTGAATTCTCAGATGTAAATATCTCTCTCATTGCCGCCGGATCCAGCAGGGGAACCGGAATACATGAACCCAAACGGAAAATTATTATCATTATGATTGTGTAAATAATCTTTTTCCTAAGGTCAACAATCTTCCATGCGTTGCGAATGGTCTCTATCATGGTTAGATCACCTCAGCCTTTCCGCCTGCCGCGTTAATCTTTTCTTCTGCGCTCTTGCTAAATCTCTTAGCCTTAATCGTGAGCTTCTTCTCAAGGTCTCCACGACCCAAAATTACAATACCGTCGTTAATCTTCTTGATAACTCCGCTCTCCTTCAAGAGCTCGGCCGTAACCTCTGTTCCGTTATCAAACTTGTTAAGATCCTCAACGTTAATCGAAGTGTACTTCTTTGCAAAAATATTTGTAAAACCACGCTTGGGCAGTCTTCTGTAAATAGGCATCTGTCCGCCCTCGAAGCCGGGACGAACGCCGCCGCCGCTACGAGCTTTCTGGCCCTTCTGACCTCTGCCTGATGTCTTACCGTTGCCGCTTCCGTGACCTCTGCCGACTCTGAAAGCCTTCTTCTTCGCGCCTTCGCTCGGAGATAATTCATGAAGTTTCATTGAGTCCACCTCCTCCTTTTTTATCAAAAATAAGTTTATTATTCAGCTACAGTAACAAGATGCTTTACCTTGAAAATCATTCCTCTGATCTGAGGATTATCAGGCTGTTCAACTGTCTGATGCAGCTTTCTGAGACCAAGCGCCTTAACTGTGGCAACCTGGTCGGGTTTAGCACCGATGGTGCTCTTGGTTAAAGTTACTTTAATTGTATTAGCCAAGGATATTTCCTCCTGTCTTTTAAGCTTTAATTAGCCCCAGATTTCCTCAGGCTTCTTGCCTCTCAGTCTTGCAACCTCTTCGAGACTCTTCAGTGAAGCCAGACCTTCGATTGTTGCGGCAACAACATTCTTGGGGTTGTTACTGCGCAAGCACTTTGTTCTGATATCTTTAATACCCGCAAGCTCAAGGACTGCACGGGCAGGACCGCCGGCAATAACTCCGGTACCCTGTGAAGCCGGCTTGAGAAGAACTCTTCCTGCTCCGAACTCACCGATAATCTCATGGGGTATTGTAGTTTCTACCAAGGGAACGGTAACCATATTCTTCTTCGCGTCGTCAATTCCCTTACGGATAGCGTCGGGAATTTCAGCAGCCTTACCCATTCCGCAGCCAACATGACCGTTACGGTCGCCGACTACTACCAAAGCGCTAAATCTGAAGTTTCTACCACCCTTTACAACCTTAGCAACACGGTTTAAGAAAACAACTTTTTCTTCCAACTCAAGCACGTCAGCGTCAATACGCTCCTGCTTCTTGGTTCTTTCGCCCTTTTCTGCCATTTATCGTTTCACCTCTTTCTTGTCTCTGTTAAAACTTCAGGCCGCCTTCACGAGCGCCTGCGGCGAGTTCTGCAACTCTGCCGTGATATACATATCCGCCTCTGTCAAATACAACCTCTGTAATACCTGCGGCGATTGCCTTTTTGGCAACAGCCTCGCCTACAGCCTTTGCGGCTTCCTTGTTTCCGCCGTAGTTCTCTTTAAGGTCTGCGTCCAGTGAAGATGCAGCCGCCAGAGTTGTTCCGGTTGTATCGTCTATAACCTGAGCGTAGATATTCTTAAGACTTCTGAACACGCACAGTCTGGGACGCTCAGGAGTACCTGAAATCTTTTTGCGAACCCTTGCATGTCTTGCAAGTCTTGCCACATTACTGCTTTCCTTCTTAATCATTAAAATTGCACCTCCAAGCGTCTAATTACTTCTTAGAACCGGTCTTACCTTCCTTACGTATGATGCGCTCATCAACGTACTTAATTCCCTTGCCCTTATACGGCTCGGGAGGTCTCTTCTCTCTGACCTCGGCCGCAAACTGACCGACCTTCTGCTTATCGGGGCCCGAAATAACGATCTGGTTGGGCTGGGGTACGTCAATTGTGATGCCGTCAATTTCTTCCATCTCAACCTGGTGTGAATAGCCCAGGTTCATAACAAGCTTTTTACCCTGCTTTGCCGCTCTGTAACCAACACCGTTGATTTCCAGTTCTTTCTTAAATCCCTCACTTGTGCCGACAATCATGTTGTTCAGAAGAGAACGTGTCAGTCCGTGAAGCGACTTATGCTTTTTGTTTTCCGACGGACGCTTTACGTCAATCGTGTCACCGTTTTGCTCAATAATAATGTCCTGGGGAAGAGACTGTACCAGTTCTCCCTTGGGACCCTTAACGGTAACTTCATTGTTTGCGCCGATTGTTACAGTAACGCCTGCGGGAACCGTAATCGGCATATTTCCAATACGTGACAATGAATTCTCCTCCTTTCTACCAAATGAATGCCAGTACTTCGCCGCCAACGTTCTGCTGACGTGCTTCCTTGTCTGTCATAACGCCCTTGGATGTTGAAATAATGGCGATACCCAAGCCCTTTAAAACTCTGGGCAGCTCATCCTTTGACGCATAGGATCTCAGACCGGGCTTTGAAACCCTCTTTAATCCTGTTAAAACCTTCTGTTTGTTCTCCGCATACTTGAGAGTGATACGGATGATACCCTGAATGCCGTCGTCAATAACCTCGGCACTCTTAACATATCCCTCACGAACCAATATATCCGCGATTGACTTCTTCATCTTGGAAGCGGGAATATCAACTGATTCATGTCTTGCATTGTTAGCATTTCTGATTCTGGTGAGCATATCTGCTATAGGATCTGTAATATGCATTTAGACTTACCTCCTTTTTATCGGATTTTGAGATTGGTTTGGTTTTCCGTCTCTATATCAAAGACCACCTTATCTCACATCATGATTGTATTCTCTGTTAGTTTTACCGGCTTACCATGAAGCTTTCTTTACGCCCGGAATCTGGCCCTTATAAGCAAGCTCACGGAAGCAAATTCTGCAAATACCGAATTTGCGCAGATATGCATGGGGTCTGCCGCAAATCTTACATCTGTTGTATTCGCGAGTAGAATACTTCTGCTTTTTCTGTTGCTTAATAACCATTGACTTTCTAGCCATAAGCTTTTATCCTCCTTATCCGCTTGTTCGGTATTATTTTGTGAACGGTGCTCCCATAAGGGTGAGAAGCTCTTTTGCTTCCTCATCGGTCGCCGCTGTTGTAACAAACGTTATATCCATTCCTCTGAGCTTATCAATCTTATCATACTCAATCTCAGGGAAGATAAGCTGCTCTTTGATACCAAAGTTGTAATTGCCTCTGCCGTCAAACGAGTTGGGGTTGATACCTCTGAAGTCACGTACGCGGGGGAGAGCTGCGTTAAACAGTCTGTCAACAAACTCGTACATACGTGATCTTCTCAGCGTAACCTTACAGCCCAGGTTCATGCCCTCTCTAACCTTAAAGGTAGCAACGGACTTTCTTGCCTTTGTGATAATAGGCTTCTGACCTGTGATGATTGCAAGGTCGGCAGCTGCGCTTTCGCAAGCCTTTGAGTTCTCTCTTGCGTCGCTGACGCCCATGTTGATAACAACCTTAACCAGCTTGGGGATTTCCATCACGCTCTTGTAGTTAAACTTTGCCATCATAGCGTCTTTAATCTCTTTATTATATCTCTCTTCGAGTTTCATCTATACTCTTACCTCCTTCCTTAATATAAGGTTAAAATGTTTCTCCGCACTTCTTGCAGTAACGAACGTGTGTGCCGTCTTCAAGAATTTTACGTCCTATTCTTGTGGGAGCTCCGCACTTGTCGCAAACATGCATAACCTTGCAGGCATAAATCGGAGTTTCCTGCTTGATAATACCGCCGGTCTCGCCCATTCTGCGGGGCTTCTTGTGCTTTGTAGCCATTGAAACGCCTTCGACAACGACGGTGCCCTTATCTTTGTTTACAGATAAAACCTTGCCCTTTTTGCCCTTGTCTTTACCGCTTCTGACGATTACTTCGTCGCCGGTCTTGACATGCATCTTAATAGACATCGTATTCCTCCTATTTTGATTTTCTCATTCTCTGCGCCGGAGCCGCCGCCCCGGTTTTATATAAATTTAAGCCCTAAATCCCTTTTAATTTAAGCCGCAGCTTAGAGCACCTCAGGTGCCAATGACAAAATCTTCATATATTCTTTCTCTCTCAGCTCTCTTGCAACAGGGCCGAATATACGAGTACCTCTCGGGGTCTTGTCATCTCTGATTAAAACAGCTGCGTTTTCATCAAATCTGATTTTTGAACCGTCATTTCTCTTAATACCGTTCTTTGTGCGGACGATTACGGCCTTAACAACGTCACCCTTCTTAACACCGCCGCCGGGCGTTGCTTTTTTAACAGAACCGATGATAACGTCGCCGATATTTCCGTAACGTCTGAAAGAACCGCCCATAACACGGATACAAAGGATTTCCTTAGCTCCGCTGTTATCAGCAACCTTTAATATAGTTTGCTGTTGTACCATAACGGAATTCCTCCTATTCTATTACCAAATCTTATTTAGCCTTCTCAACTATTTCAACAAGTCTCCATCTCTTATCCTTTGAAAGAGGTCTTGTCTCCATAACCTTAACCTTGTCGCCGATGCCGCATGTGTTGTTCTCATCATGAGCCTTGAGCTTATAGGTTCTCTTCATTACCTTGCCGTAAAGCGGGTGCTTCTCGTTTTCCTTGATTGCAACTACAATCGTCTTATCCATCTTATCGCTTACAACTTCGCCGATACGAGTCTTACGGTAATTACGCTCTTCCATCTATCTGCACCTCCTACGCATTAATGTTTGAATTCAAGCCGAGTTCTTTTTCTTTTAAAACAGTCTTGCACCTTGCGATTTCTCTCTTTACGCTAACCATTCTCTTAGGATTGTCGAGCTGGCTGGTAGCGTTTTGAAAACGAAGGTTAAAAAGCTCTTCTTTTAAGTCTTGAACCTTATCTTCAAGCTCTTGCGTTGAAAGGTCTCTTATCTCATTTATTTTCATTAACTATCACCTTCCGTTTCTTGGTCAGCTTTTCTGACAAACTTACACTTCATGGGAAGCTTGTGCATAGCAAGACGGAGCGCCTCGCGTGCAACCTCCTCCGATACACCGCCGATTTCGAACATAACTCTGCCCGGCTTAACTACTGCTACCCAGTACTCCGGTGCGCCCTTACCTTTACCCATACGAGTTTCGGCGGGCTTCTTTGTTACGCTCTTGTCCGGGAAAATCTTTATCCAAACCTTACCGCCTCTCTTTGTGTAACGCGTCATAGCGACACGGGCAGCCTCAATCTGGTTGCTTGTTACCCAAGCGGGGCTGAGGGCCTGGAGTCCGAACTCTCCGTATACGACCTTATTTCCGCGGTGAGCTGTACCCTTCATACGTCCGCGGTGAACTCTTCTGTACTTAACTCTCTTTGGGGATAACATTATCTTTTGCCTCCTCTCTGACCTGCACCTCTCTGCTGTCTCTTAGGAGCATCCGATCTTCTCGGTCTGTTAGATCTTTCCTGAGTGCGAGCGCCCTTGTCAGCCAGAACCTCGCCCTTGTATATCCAAACCTTAACGCCGATCTTGCCGTATGTTGTGTTAGCCTCGGCAAAACCGTAGTCAATGTCCGCTCTTAATGTCTGGAGAGGAATTGTACCCTCGTGGTAGTGCTCTGTACGAGCGATTTCGGCGCCGCCCACACGGCCGGCAACCTGTGTCTTAATACCCTTTGCGCCGAGCTTCATAGCTCTGCCCATGCACTGCTTCATTGCCTTTCTGAAAGAGATACGTCTCTCAAGCTGTGAAGCGATGTTCTCAGCAACAAGCTGAGCGTCCAAATCAGGGCTCTTAACCTCAATAACGTTTAAGATGATTGTCTTGCCCGTCATCTTTTCCAGTTCTTTCTTCAGCTTTTCAATCTCGCTGCCGCCCTTACCGATAACAATACCGGGCTTGCCTGCATGAATTGAAATACGAACCTTGTTTGCAAACTTCTCAATTTCTATCTTTGAAACTCCGGCCTGGAATAACTTCTTTTTCAAGAAGACTCTGAGGTTATAGTCCTCAACGAGGCTGTCGCCGAAGTCCTTTTTTCCCGCAAACCAACGTGAATCCCAGTCCTTAATGATACCAACTCTGAGACCATGCGGATTAACTTTCTGACCCATGCTTTTGTCCTCCTATCTTATTCCTTCTCCCGAAGTTTTATTGTTATATGACTTGTTTTCTTATTAATTCTGAATGCACGGCCCTGCGCTCTTGCTTGAATTCTCTTGAGCGTCGGTCCCTGATCGGCATAAACTTCCGAAACGTACAGCTTCTCAACATCCATCTGATGGTTGTTCTCAGCATTGGCAATCGCGGAGTTTAAAAGCTTCTCAACAACAGGGCTTGCAGCCTTCGGGGTATTCTTTAAAATACCGATTGCTTCGCCGACTGACTTGTTTCTGATCAAATCAATAACTATGCGAACCTTGCGAGGTGCAATACGTACATGAGTAACCTTTGCTACTGCTTCCATTCTGTATGGCTCCTTTCAATACTATTCACCGGATAAATCCGGACTTAATTTCGATTTACGGCTATTGCTTAGCCTGTTGTCTTTGCTCCGGCATGACCTCTGTAGGTTCTTGTGGGAGCAAACTCGCCCAGCTTATGACCAACCATGTCCTCGCTTACGTATACGGGAACATGCTTTCTTCCATCATACACTGCTATGGTGTGTCCAACCATTTCAGGGAATATTGTGGAAGCTCTTGACCAAGTCTTGAGTACGTTCTTTTCGTTCTTCTCGTTCATTGCAACAATTCTTGCAAGGAGCTTCTGATCAACGAAAGGTCCCTTTTTAACACTTCTGCCCATTTTATATTCCCTCCTTATTTAGCGTTACGTCTCTTAACAATAAACTTGTTAGAGGCCTTCTTCTTGTTTCTTGTCTTATAACCCAGAGTAGGCTTACCCCAGGGAGTTACAGGGCTCGGCATACCGATAGGCGACTTACCTTCACCACCGCCGTGGGGATGGTCGTTAGGATTCATAACTACGCCTCGAACGGTAGGTCTCCAACCCATGTGACGCTTTCTGCCTGCCTTACCCAGGTTGATGTTCTCGTAATCAGCGTTACCAACCTGACCGATTGTTGCACGGCAGTTAAGTCTAACCATTCTAACCTCGCCGCTTGGCAGTCTAACCTGTGCATAGCCGTTTTCCTTTGCCATGAGCTGCGCTGTGTTACCTGCGCTTCTTACCATCTGGCCGCCCTTTCCGGGGTTAAGCTCGATGTTGTAAATCATTGTACCGACGGGAATGTCCTTAAGCTCCATTGCGTTGCCGGGCTTAATGTCAGCGCCCTCGCCCGATACAACCACGTCGCCCTTCTTAAGACCGACGGGAGCGATGATGTAAGTCTTAACGCCGTCCTCATACTGAAGCAGAGCGATGTTTGCCGATCTGTTAGGATCGTACTCGATTGACTGAACAGTTGCCGGCATTCCGTCCTTGTTTCTCTTAAAGTCTATAACTCTGTACTTTCTCTTTGTACCGCCGCCGCGATGTCTGACAGTAATTCTACCGTAAGAATTACGTCCTGCCTTGCTGTGGAGGGGACGGAGCAGTGACTTCTCGGGAGCCACCTTGTCAATCTCCTCAAAAGTGGAACATGTCATCTGGCGCAGCGAAGGTGTAGTAGGATTATATTTTTTTATACCCATTTTCTATATCTCCTTATCTGCAAAATTTAAAGGTTCGGGCTTACGCCTCAAACAGCTCGATTGTTTTGCTGGAATCGGTAAGCTTAACAACAGCCTTCTTCCAGTCTGCTCTCTTACCGACAAAAACGCCCTGTCTCTTGGGCTTGCCGCTGTAGTTAATTGTTGTAACCTTGGCAACCTCAACCTTGAAGATTTCCTCAACGGCCTTCTTTATTTCAATTTTGTTTGCATTCTTAGCAACCTGAAATGTGTACTTCTTGTCCGCAACCTGATCCATACTCTTTTCGGTTATGATAGGCTTTATAATAATATCGTGTGCTACCATTATGCGTACACCTCCTCAAGCTTTGTAACCGCATCCTTTAAGATGATGCACTTTGTGTGATTAAGCACCTCATAGGTGTTAATAGCTCCCACAAATGTGGTATCAACGCCCCTGATGTTTCTTGCGGAATTAACAACCTTCTTGTCGTTCTCCGGAAGAACTATGAGAGCCTTCTCCGTAACATTCAGCTTCGCAAGCAAATCAACGATCTGCTTTGTCTTGAACTCCTTGCACTCAAGAGCGTCAAGAACGATAAGCTCGCTTTCCTCAACCTTTGAAGATAAAGCAGATTTAAGAGCAAGCTGTCTTACCTTCTTATTAACTCTGTAGCTGTAATCTCTGGGCTTGGGGCCGATGGCAACTCCGCCGCCAACCCACTGGGGAGCACGGATACTACCCTGTCTTGCTCTGCCCGTACCCTTCTGTCTCCAGGGCTTAATTCCGCCGCCGCGAACCTCGGTACGTGTGAGAGTTGACTGTGTGCCCTGTCTCTGGTTTGCCAGGTAATTTACAACCACTTCGTGCATAACGCTTTTGTTTACCTCAGCGCCAAACACGCTCTCATTCAAATCCATTGTGCCGACAACCTTACCGTCAGCATTATAAACGTCTACTGTAGGCATTATCTAAATCCTCCTCTCTCTGTGGTCTTAGGCTTCTGCCTTAACTGCGTTACGAACAACAACCAAGCCGCCCTTAGGTCCCGGAATAGAACCCTTAACCAACAGAAGATTGCGCTCTGAATCTATTTTAACTAAATCAAGATTTTGAATTGTAACCTTGTCAACACCGTAGTGACCGGGCATCTTCTTGCCCTTGAACACTCTTGACGGGTCTGAACAAGCGCCCAGAGAACCGGGGCCTCTGTGATAGTGAGAACCGTGTGTCATAGGACCTCTGTGGGTTCCCCATCTCTTGATTGTTCCGGCATAACCGTGACCCTTGCTTGTGCCTGTAACGTCCACAAGCTCCCCTGCTTCGAACTGAGCAACGGTGAGTTCATCGCCTACGTTCAGCTCTGCTGCATTCTCCAGCTTGAACTCCTTCAGGTACTTCATAACAGGAACCCCTGCCTTCTTGAAGTGACCCTGCTCGGGCTTGTTAGCCTTTCTTTCCTTCTTGTTTTCAAAACCGACCTGAACAGCCTTGTAGCCGTCAACCTCTTCGGTTTTCTTTTGTACTACTCGGCACGGACCTGCCTCGATGACGGAAACGGGGATTAACCTGCCGTCCTCTGTGAAGATCTGTGTCATGCCAATCTTTTTACCTAAGATTGCTTTCTTCATTTTCTTTCCTCCTATATACACAGGCATCGGTTTAAGCTAAACATACCTGCGGGTCAGCGGTTGGTTTCCCAACTTAACCGAAATTTTTTGGTAAACGATTTTATTCTGCCGATTAAAACTAAATCTTGAGCTCGATATCAACACCTGCCGGCAGGTCAAGGTGCTTCAGCGCATCGATTGTCTTTCCGTTGGGATTGAGCACATCGATCAGTCTCTTATGAGTTCTCAGCTCGAACTGCTCACGAGAATCCTTATACTTGTGAACAGCTCTCAGGATTGTAACAACTTCCTTTCTTGTGGGAAGCGGGATAGGACCCGATACCTTTGCGCCTGTTCTCTTGGCAGTCTCAACAATCTTAGCCGCGCTCTGGTCGATAAGATTGGAATCATATGCCTTTAATCTGATTCTGATTCTTTCTGTTGCCATTGATTTTACCCTCCTTATTAGATTAACAAGTTTGTTTTACACTGCGCCGGGCGTTTCACGCAGCCTCATAATTAAACCCGAATAACATATCCGTCAAACGAATACGCACTCGGGAGGAATAGACACAGCATAACACACAGCTCTACCCATAGCACGAGCCAAATCGGAGCGAGCCCTGTGTGATAATTCTGTATTATATTTTAGTGTGACCTTCCGCCCTGTTTTTAAAACCGGACAATCTCCCCCGAAATTTCCAAACCAACGCTTTCACGCTGTTTGCCACCTCCGGGTTCATCGTATGTCTCTGTCACGCCTAAACATTATACTATCCGTGCCCAAAAATGTCAAGAATTTTTTCGGTAAATTCTACACAAATTTGCTTTTTAAAACCCGAAATGTTTGCACATATTCGGCAATTTTAACATTTTTCATCAAGACCGGCCGTTATTTAATGTTTTTCCCCGCCCCGCTGCCGTTATACCCTTGCAAACCGGGGATTTATTATGTATAATTTAGATAGCTTGTCTCGCCGAAACCATTTCATTTCGGCATAAACAGCCGGGTTGCAACGCCCGCCCCGTTGCGCTTGCCCGACCTCCCCAAGCGCCGGGGCGGGCACAGGAACATACGCGATATGTTTATAACAATAAATCATTTAAATGGGGTTTGGGGCAACGCCCCAAATCGGTTTCCCCGAAGGGGAAAACCGACCCCGCCCGGGTCTGGCTGTGACCCAACATCTCTGATGTTGGACTGAACTCATTATTCCAATCAACATAAGGTATGCAATGTCAATAACAGCCCTAAGTTGGTGCCGACGGGGCGGAACAGGGCTAGGCGACAGCATACCAATGAGAGAATATAAATTATACGGGATAACCGCTTATCCAACGCACGCAAGGCGCGTGCTTATACGCCGCCGATGCGGCAAAAACTATTATATTTGAAAGGAACCATCATTATGAGCAATAAAATTAAAGCCGTTCTGTTCGACATGGACGGAACATTGTTCGACACCGAGACCACCTCTATATTTGCCTGGGCGGTGGCAGGCCGCAAGTTCGGCCTTGACATTCCCAAGGACTTTATGCTGAGCTGTATCGGGCTGCCCACCATGGATATTGCCAAAAAGTTTTACGACCGTTTCGGCGATACACTGGACTACGACGCATTCCGCGCCTACAAGCTGAAAGTCATGGCGGACATAATCGAGCATGACGGCCCTGCCTTTAAGGAGGGGGTTCACGAGATTTTAGACTACATAAAAGCCCATAATATGAAGTGCGCCCTTGCCACCTCCACCACCACCTCAAGGGCAAAATTCAATCTTGAGGCGGGAAATATTTTGCATTACTTTGACGCGGTTGTCAGCGGGGACATGGTGAAAAACGGAAAGCCCGCTCCCGATTGCTACGTCCTGGCGGCGGGAATGCTGGGGCTGACCCCCTTTGACTGCCTCATAGCCGAGGACTCCAAAAACGGCATTCTGTCCGCAGCTGCCTGCGGAGGCACAGCCGTGCTCATCCCCGACATTATCCCCCCCGACGAGGAGATGCTTGATGCCGCCGACTACAAGTGCGGCAGCCTGCTTGACATTATAGAAATTATTAATAGCTTCAACAGAGAATAATACTGTGTAAAGATTAAAACTTTACTTTATATATAATACCCATGTGATTCTATTTAAGTTTGACAATTAACCACCGCCTGGCCCTGTTCCGCCCGCCAGACCCGGGCGGGGTCGGCTTTCCCCTTCGAGGAAACCGATTGGGGCGTTGCCCCAAACCCCAACAAGATTTTGATAAAGGCTTTGGCGACATTGCCGCCGCGGCTTGGCATGGCGGAATATGGGCTCGGCATTGGTTTCAAAGGCAAAGCCTTTATCAAAATA
>JABLTO010017916.1_pt1 | contig 48684 bp, 47 predicted proteins | sample 7160091 | NCBI WGS metagenome assembly JABLTO01 (sample SAMN14651225, study PRJNA627086) | human gut metagenome | isolation source: feces | host: Homo sapiens
AAATTTAGTATATTTTTTAAGGTTGGCTATAATACTTAATTCAAGAAATCATTTTCATAAACTATTCATACTTTCTAACTAAAAAACAAGATAAAATTTCCTAAAATTACCAGTATATTTTATCTTGTTTTTACCTATTTTTATATATTATTTTGTATATATATTTAATGCTTTTCTAAAAAATTCAGCCATACCTTCTCTATTGTCATCATAATATTTTTTAAATCTTTCATCTAAGACATACATTTGCCCTATATTTCTATGTGCTTCTTTAGAGTAAAAATTCCATGAATATCCTAACCACTTTTTATGAAGTTCACAAGCTTCTTGTGCTTTTTTACCTGCTGGATCATTTTCATCCATTGCTTCAGTTAATTTTTCTATAATTTTTTTGCCTAATTGTTCAAACTGATCGTATTCTTCCTTTGTTAATCTCAATATTTTTTCATTTGATTTATCTACTTGATCATCTCCATATTTATTTCGTATTTCCTGACCATAATTTTCTTCATTTTCATTTATTAAATTCTTTTTGAAAGCCTCAAATTTTTCTTTATCTAACATATTAACCTCTCCTTTTTTATAGCTTATAGTTTTTTCAACATTTTCTATTAACAAATCTATTTCTTTTCTTCTTTTAAGAAGTTCTTTTTTATGATTATTTAAAGCTGTCATTATATCAAATGATGGTGAATTAACTATATTTTTTATTTCTTCTAACTTAAATCCTAATGATTTATAAAATAAAATTTGTTGTAATTTATCCACTTCATTTTCACCATATATCCTATATCCTGAAGAATTAATTCTCTTTGGTTGTAATAAATTTATCTCATGATAATATCTCAATGTCCTTGTGCTAACTTTAGCAATTTTGCTTAATTCAAGAATGGAATATTCCAAATATATCACCTTCTATTTGTACTTTGTTAATAGTTAATGTTTAATTCAAGTATAAAATTTTACGTAAGGTAAATGTCAATATTATTTTGCAAAAAAAATAAGGAACTAAAAAGTTCCTTTATCATCATATTTATGTATATATTATAATACTTCGTGAAGAGTTGTTTCTATTTCACAGTCACATCCACAACAAATTGTACCTGCTTCAGTTGCCTCTTTTATATCTTCTACTGTTTTAGCTCCATTAGCTACAGCAGTTTTTATATCCTCCACTGTTGTTCCTACACAATCACATACTATTCTATCTGACATTGTTGTTTCCTCCTGATGTTTATTTATATTATATATATACCCACTCCTATTTACTTCAAACATAATTTATTACTTTTTTTGCCACGTATCTTAATCCTTTTGTTACAAAAAATATTTAATAATACAAAATATAATTAAGGAGTAGGTTATATGAAAAGTTTAAATATTATATTAAAATATCTCACTCTTTTTTTAATTGGTGGAATTACATATTATTTTATTGAAATATTATACAGAGGATATTCACATTTTTCCATGGTAATTGTAGGAGGCCTTTGCTTTGTATTAATTGGTTCTATTAATGAATTTTCTAACAAGGAAATTCCTTTATTACTCCAAATGTTAATTTCTGTTTTTATAGTAGACATTATAGAACTATTTTCAGGAATTATTATAAACAAAATACTACTTCTAAATGTATGGGATTATTCTAATTTAAAATTTAATTTTCTAGGTCAAATTTCTTTGAGAAGTTCTATTGCTTGGTTCTTTTTGTCACTTTTTGCAATTTGTATGGATGATTTATTAAGATATGCTCTTTATAATGAACAAATGCACTTATATAAATTTTTCTAAAAAAATAAAGCCCTGCTACGAGGGTACAGGGCTTTAAATTCATAATGATAGATAAAAGAGTGTGAGGGAATCTATCATTATACGGGTATTTAAGTAAATTATTAAGCTAGTCTTTCTATGCTTTAATAATACTGCATTAATATGAATTTAATGTAAATTTTTTATGAATGAAGTTAGAATTTTATTTTAAATCTAAGTTTATTTTTATAGCATAAAAAAAGAGCTATTACACAAAAATTATTCATCATTTATGCAATAACTCCTTTTAATTAATTTTTAAATAAAAATGCAAATAAATTCTTTTTATTTTGTTTTTCATCTAATGAGAAAAAGGCTTCTTGTAAGTTATACAATAATATTCTATCATATGTATAAATAATATCTATTTTTACACCTTCTGATTTATTTTTAACCATATTCATAATCTCTATCATATGGTCATAAGACTCCCCTTGTACTATTAAAATTGGTTTTTCACTGAATTTTACATTTAAGTTATCATAATGTTCTATAACATTTTCATATCTAGCCAACTTATTTAAAAATTCTTCCTTCCATCCATCAGTTTGTCTTACCGCTTCAATTAAATAAGTTTTATCATTACAATTTAAAATTGATTGCGGTCTAACTATACAGTTTCTAATATTCTCATTAAGTATTATTTTTGACACTTTAAAATCATTATCACTATTCATAACTTGTGTTAATAGCTGATTTGATGCCAGTAAACATTTAATCTTAGCCGTTTTTATCTCACTTACATAACCTTGAGAATATGTCTTTTTATCTAACGCTCTCAAAAGACCTATTCCATGATAACCTAAGTAATAAGCTTTATATGAACTTGTGCTATTTTCTGAAACAAATTCTATTTGTTTTATAAAACTTTTTTCCTTTAATCTAGTTAACTTTCTTGCAACAGACTTCGATTCTATACTTATTCCTTTTTTATTTAAGTATGTTGTAATTTGCAAAGACGTTGCAAATACTAAATTATTTATAGCTACTAATACCATTTTTTCAACTTCACCAATATGACCTTTTTCTAATAAGAAATCTACCTCTGATTTTGATGTAGTTCTCTTTGGCCTGTTAATCCTATGATTATCTCCCCTATAAGATGCAAATGGTGATAGTTTTGTTTCCAAAAGTTCTTCATTTGTTTTTTTTAGGTCAACTGCTGTACAATACTTCCCAATTGGTGACACTAATTCTGTTACTTTTCTTTTATTCCTCATATTACTTCCCCCCTGATGTATTTAGGAAACATAATTAATACTTCCTTTAAATAACATACTTATATTATAATATTTTTTTCCATATTTTACATTCAAAATTATTTAAAATTAAATAAAATTTTTATTTTTCGTTTATTTTAGTAAAATATATTATTATTTAACTTAAAAAAGATATAAGTTAACATAAATAACTTATATCTTTTACATATTTTTAATTTAATTTTGTTCCACAATTTGGACAGAAATTTGATCCTTCATTTTTTGTCCCACAATTTGGGCAGAAGTTCATTTTCTTTCCTTCAGATACATTTTGTTTATTTTCATTATTTTGTGGTTTATTATTCATATTATTTACTATTTGTTGCCCCATCATCATACCAACTTGTAATCCTGCCATATCTCCTGCTACAGAGCCTCCACTATTTCCTTTTGATAAAGAATCTGCCATGGCAACTTGAGTATATTTATTTATGTCTCCAATCATACTTTGAGATGCTGCCTTGTTTGCCATATCTTGTATTTCTTTTGGATATGATACACTTGATATACTAAAGTTAGTTATTGCTATACCTATTTTCTCCATTTCCATATCTAAGTCTTCTTGAATTCCCTTAGATATTTCATAGGCATTTGCTTGTAAATTAAATAAATCTTTACCTTCTCTAACTATCCACTTCATTATTACTTGATCAAGCATAGACATAATTCGTTCTTTTACATCATCTATGGTAAATTGCTTTTTAACTCCTGCAATTTTATCAATTAACACTTCATAATCTGATACCTTGCAACAAAATGTACCAAAAGATTTTATTGGCATTCCTCCTGGAAGATTTGGTGAAGGTATATTTATAGCATTTTTTGTCCCCCATTTCACTGTTAATTCTTTAGTATTAACAAATAAAACTTCAGCTCTAATTCCACTATTAAATCCAAATTTAAATCCTTTTAATGTTGATAAAAAAGGAACTATTTGTGACTCTATATCAAAACTGCCTTCATCTTTAAATATGCCTTCAATTTTGCCATTATACATAAATATGGCATCTTGACCCATTCTAACTATAAGCCTACTTCCCTTTTTTATCTCTTTGTTGTCCCATTTCCAAAATAACATATCATCTCTGAATTCTTCCCATTCAATTACATTGGAAAATTGGTTGCTAAATAGTCCCATAACACTAACCTCCTAAAACATTTCTTCTTCAATAGAAAAAGCAAAAGTTTTATAATCTATTGAGTCGCTATATTGTATTTTTTGTGATTTATCATTATAAGATGTATCCTCATGAGAAGATGCCAAATAGATACCAAACAAAATGCCTAGTATTACAATTATTATTGCAGCAATTTTTATAGGGCTCTTTGGATACTCTCCTTTTATTTTTCCTGTTTCACCATTTATTAAAACATTATAATGTTTATCCTTATACATATAAGCAGTTGAGTATACTGGTATAAATATATATTTATATGTTTCATCATAATATGAAGTTCTAAGTTTTACTCCATACACTCTATCATAGCGCATTAATACATCTCTTTCAGCCATATAATGTATATCTCTAGTCATCTTATCCATAGCTTCACGATGAGCATCATCTAAATCTATGGTATATATTTCAGAACAAAATCCTGACATATAGTCTGGTGAATAAGATGCTACTGCTTTTGTATTATAAGGCTCTATCCATCCTAATAAAGTATCACTTAATTTATTGGATGCCCTTACTAATACATCATCAAAAAAATGATTTATATGCCCACTAGTAGGATACCATCTTGTTTCTATTCTAGTATGTCTTTCACCTTTATCATCAGTATATTCAACTTCATAGTCTATTCCACCCATGGCGCTATAATTTGTACTTGTATCTGCATCAAATGTCCAATAAGGCATATAAATACCTTGAACTTTATCTTTTTGATAAAGTGTTTTCAAAACATTTGGAGCTAACCATCTTCTTTTTATCCAGTGTGAAAAAATAGATTCCACATCTTTTTTATCTATTTTAAATGGAATAACACCATCTGGCACTATAGATTCTATTTGTTTTTTTGATAAAACATAATGTGAACCACAATATGGACAAGTTGTAGCACTACTAGTAGCATCAACTTCTACCATAGCACCACAACCTTCACATTCCATACTTGTGGATGTTTTTTCTGATACTTTAATAGTTTTAAGTATATGAACATCTAAACTATGTTCTACAACATCTTTTGGATTATTTTCTATCTTTACTTCTCTACCACAGTTTGGGCATTTTAATGCTTGAGCTGTAGCATTAAATTCCATAACTCCTCCACAGCCTTCACAATAATATGATTTGCTTATAAAATCACCCCCAAAAACTACATTTTTTAATTATAGTCCTAATTTATTTTTTAAAGCTTGTAATTCATCATCTACTTCTGTATTAGTAGTAGTATTATCATCATATTTACTCATTAAATCTTCTATATTATCTTCCTTTTTAGGTGAATTTAATTCAGCCATTGCATTTGCTTCATCTAATTTTTTATTTATTTTATCTTCCATTTTGTCAAATGCTGATAAATTTCCTTTTGCACCATCTACGCTGGCACCTATTTTATTTAATTTTTCTTGTGTTTTGGCTACGGCAAGTTTTGCCTTTAATTGATCTCTTCTAGCATTTAATTCATTTATATCTTTTACAAGTTTATCATGCATACTTCTCATTTTAGCTGCATTATCTGATGCTATGTCATAAGATTGTTGAAGAGATTTTTGATTTTGCAATAATTGATTTTTCTTTTCTAAAAATAATTTAGCATCAGATTCATTTCCTGCTATCAATGCTTTTTCAGCATATTTTTGCATTTTATTTATTTGTTCGTTTAATTCATCTAATTGACGCTTAGCTCTTTTTTCCTCTGCCATAACAGAAGCAGTTTCAGCTTTAACTTTTCCTAAGTCACTTTCTAAATTTCTTAAATATTGATCTATCATTTTTGATGGATCCTCTGCTTTATCTAATAAAGCATTAATGTTTGATGACATTATGTCTTTAAATCTTGTAATTATCCCTGCCATTTCAAAACCTCCTATTTATATTTTATATAATAACTACTAAAGTTTATTATTTCTTATTTCTTAATTATTCATTGATATAAAAAGTATACCATATTAATTCTTATACTTTACAAGTTTAAACAAAAAAGTTGAACTCTATAAGAGTTAAACTAAATTTTTTCATATTATTGATTTTCTAATTGATTATAAGAAGTTATTTCTTCTAAAGTTCCATTTACTATTGTTTTTATTCTAGAGTAAGCTTCACTTAATTCAAGATTTTCAATTCCACCATTAAATTCTTTAGATGCTGGAACAACTAAATAAGGTATTTCATCATAATTTTCAAAAACATGACATGGTATATATCCATCATTAGCTAAATAAACTTTTCCATTTTCATCTCTTTTTAAATTTAATGTTAATATAAAATTATCTTTTGTTACAGTTTTATATTGATGTGAAACAAAATTTCCTAAAGAGTAAACTACAGGAACCCTTCTATTATCACTAGTAGTTAATATATCTGATGTTTGAAGAGCATGTGGATGAGATCCTATTATAAAGTCCACTCCTGCTTCTGCCATTTCTTGGGCACTTTTAGCTTGGTCTTCATTATATTCGTTTGTATATTCTACCCCCCAGTGATTATATGCAATTATATATTCTGCACCCATGGCTTTTGCATCTTGTACATCCTTTTGAACTGCTTCTTTATTATATCTATTAATCATAGTTTCTCTAACATCTTCATCTATAGTTACATCTTTTCCATTAAATATTTCACTATAAGACATTAAAGCTATTTTTATTCCATTTACATCTATTATTAGAAATCTTTGTTCTTTATCATTTCTAAATGAACCTGTATAAGCAAATTTATATTTTTCTAGCAAATCAAGAGTTTGGACTAATCCTCTTGCACCATTGTCTGTTATATGATTATTTGCATTAACTAAGGCATCAAATCCTGCATATTTTAATGCATCTAAATAAGTTGATGGTCCGTTACAATGAGGCTCTCCTCCTAATTCTTTTTCTTCACTCATATAAGGTGAAGTATTTGACAATAAAGATTCTAAGTTTCCTACAACAAGGTCAGCTTTTGAAAATAAATTTTTTACAACACTAAAGCTATCATTGAAATTATACGTTCCATCTTCTGTTTTAGCTGCCTCTTGTTGTCTTGTTTGGCACATTAAATCTCCAGTAAACATTAATAATGCTTCATTTGTTTCTTTTGCATCCTCATTTTTATAAACTCTATCTTTTAGAGTAAATCTAGGTTCAGATATTTTTCCTAAAGGATCTAATAAATCTCTATAAACTATTACTATAGTTTCAGATTCATTACCCTCACTATCTTCTCCTGTAATAATTGTACTACCTATCATATTAGCTATAATATTTCCTTTTGAATCTATTTTTGCAACTCTCATATCTTTAGCATAATATTTTATGTCATCATTTTTATCTGAAGTGTAATTTATATTTGTACTTTGATTTAATTTTAAAGAAACTATTTTCTTTTGCAGTATTATATTTTCACTTTTATTTGCTGCATCAGCATTTATTGTCCTTGAAGCCCAAGTTCCAATAAGGGATACTATAAGTAAAGCTTTTATTGATTTGCTTAATTTTGTTCTATTAATATTCACTCATTCTCCTCCTAAAATTATAAATTTGTATTAAAACACACCTTCTGATTATATCAAATTATTATCAATTTTTAATAATCCATATTTTCCCTTGAATATTTTTTATAATTACAAAAACAAAAGTAGTGATTTTAAATTAAATAATCACTACTTGCTTTAATCTATATTTAGAATAATCCTGATATTACACCATTTTCATCAATATCTATTCTTTGTGCTGCTGGTACTTTAGGTAGTCCTGGCATTTTCATTATATCTCCTGTAAGAGCAACTATAAACCCTGCGCCTGCGCTTATATTTATTTTTCTCACTGTTATCCTAAAATTACTTGGTCTTCCCAGTTTTGAAGGATCATCACTTAATGAATACTGTGTTTTAGCCATACAAATTGGAAGATTTCCATATCCTAATTTTTCCAAATTAGCTATTTCTTTTTCAGCTTCTTTAGTAAAATCAACACCATCTGCTCCATATATTTTAGTTGCTATATCATTAATTTTTTCCTTTATAGTACACTCTAGTGAATAAGCATACTCAAAGTCATTTTCCATTTCACAAAGTCTAACAACTTCTTTGGCAAGGTCAATTCCACCTTCTCCGCCTTTTGACCAAACTTGTGATAGTGCTACATTTACACCTAATTCATTACACTTTTCTTTTATTAAATTAATTTCTTCCTCAGTATCTGTTGGGAATTCATTTATAGCAACAACTGCTGGCAATTTAAATACTTTTGTTATATTCTCAATGTGTTTTAATAAATTGGGAAGTCCTGCTTCTAAAGCTTTTAAATTACTTTCATTTAAGTTAGATTTATCTACACCACCATTGTATTTTAATGCTCTAACTGTAACTACTATTATTACTGCATCTGGTTTTATATCTGCCATTCTGCATTTTATATCTAAGAATTTCTCCGCTCCAAGATCTGCTCCAAATCCACCTTCTGTTACCACATAATCAGCAAAGTTCATTCCTATTTTTGTTGCTATTATTGAATTACAACCATGAGCTATATTTGCAAATGGTCCACCATGAACTATGGCTGGAGTTCCTTCTAAAGTTTGTACTAAATTGGGCTTTAGGGCATCTTTTAATAAAGCTGCCATTGCTCCATTTGCATTAAGTTCCTTTGCTCTTACTGGTAAATTTTCATAAGTATAACCTATAATTATATTTCCTAATTTTTCTTTTAAGTCTGATATATTATTAGCTAAACAAAATGCTGCCATAACTTCCGATGCCACTGTTATGTCAAATCCATCTTCTCTAACTATACCATCAACTTTTCTTCCCATACCACAAACAATATTTCTTAACTGTCTGTCGTTCATATCAACACATCTTCTCCAAGTTATAGTTCTTGGATCAATATTTAATTGATTTCCTTGATGAATATGATTATCTATCATAGCTGCTAATAAATTATTTGCTGCACCTATTGCATGAAAGTCACCTGTAAAATGTAAGTTTATATCTTCCATCGGTATAACTTGTGCATATCCACCACCAGCTGCTCCACCTTTTATTCCAAATACAGGGCCTAAAGATGGTTCTCTAAGAGCAACTATAGAATTTTTTCCTATCTTTTGTAATGCATCAGCCACACCAATTGTAGTTGTCGTCTTACCTTCTCCTGCTGGAGTTGGATTTATAGCTGTTGTTAAAATTAACTTAGCCTTTTTATCTCTTTTATGTGTTTTTAATAGATTATAGTCAATCTTAGCTTTATATTTTCCATAAAACTCTAAATCATCTTCAGTTAATCCTAACTTCTTACCAATTTCTCTAATATGTAGCGTTTTTGATTCCTGTGCTATTTCAATGTCTGATTTAAATGTCATATTATTCTTCCCTCCAATAATTACAATTATTATTTTATTATAACACAAAAAAGGTATAGAGTTTTTACCCTATACCTTTAAAAATTATCTAACAGATACTAATTTATCTTTTTCCTTTACATCACCTTTTTTAATAGTGTCCACATCTTCATAATTATCTGTATTTGTTATTATTATAGGTGTAATAGTTGGATATCCTGCTTTTTTAATTGCATCTATATCGAATTCAACTAGTAAATCTCCTGCTTTAACTTTTTCTCCTGCTTTAACATGAGTCTTAAAATATTCACCATTTAATTTTACTGTATCTAATCCTATATGTATTAACACTTCTGCTCCATCATCAGATGTTAATCCAATGGCATGTTTTGTATCAAATACTGTTGAAACAGTTCCATTTACAGGAGATACTGCTCTACCAACTGATGGCTCTATAGCAACACCTTTTCCTAATATACCTTCAGAAAATACACCATCTCCAACTTCTTCTAATGATACAGCCTTACCTTCTATTGGTGCTACTATTATACAAGCATCTTCACTTTTAGTTTCTTTTGTAGCTTCAACTTTATTTTCTTTTTTGTTTTCTACAACTAAATCTTCGTCAACATCTACCTTAGCTCCACTTGCTATAAAATCTTCTAAATTTGATTTTATAACTGTAACTCTAGGTCCATATATAACTTGTATTCCATTTCCTTTTATTATTACTCCTGCTGCTCCACTTGATTTTAATAAAGACTCGCTTACTTTAGAAGGATCTTTTACTGTGACACGAAGTCTTGTAGCACAACAGTCTAAATCACTTAAATTTTCATTTCCACCTAAACCTTTTAATATCATTGCTGATACTTGATTGTCTTGGTCTGATGAACTTCCATCTTTTTTAGCATTTACATCTGCTCTAGTATATAATTTAACTTCTTCTTCATCATCTCTTCCTGGAGTTTTAAAATCAAACTTTTTAATTAAGAATGAGAATAAGAAGTAATAAACTGCAAAGTATATTAATCCAACCCAAACTATATTTATCCAATGAGTTTTAGCATTTCCTTGCATAATTCCGAATAATGTTAAGTCTATTAATCCTCCAGAGAAAGTCATACCAACACCCACATTTAATATATGCATTAACATATACGCACATCCTGCAAATATTGAATGTATAACATATAATACTGGCGCAACAAATAAGAATGTAAATTCTAATGGTTCTGTTATACCTGTTAACATTGCTGTTAATGCTGCTGATAATAATAATCCTCCAGCTACTTTACGTTTTTCTGGTTTAGCACATTTATACATTGCAAGTGCTGCTCCTGGTAAACCAAATATCATTAATGGGAATTTACCAGCCATAAATCTAGTAGCACTTACACTAAATTCAGTTATTCCTGGAGTTGCAAGTTCTGCAAAGAATATATTTTGAGCACCTTCTACAAGTTGCCCTCCAACCATAGCAGTTCCACCAACAGCTGTTTGCCAGAATGGTAGATAGAATACATGGTGAAGACCAAATGGTATTAATGCTCTTTCCATAAATCCATATAGCCAAGTTCCTGCATATCCTGAAGTTTGAACAAGATCACCTACTGAATATATAAATCCTTGTATTGGTTGCCATATATAAAACATCGCTATACCAACAAATAAATAAGTTATTGCAGATATAATTGGAACAAATCTAGTTCCACCAAAAAATGATAAAACTTGTGGTAATTCAATTTTATAAAAACGGTTATGTAGCGCTGCTACTCCAAGTCCAACTATCATACCTCCAAAAACACCCATTTGAAGAGATGTTATACCTAATACATCTGCTGTTGATCCAGAAAGCATTGATTCTGCACCACCATTAATATTTATCATAGCCCCTATAGATGCATGCATTATTAAGAATGCTATAGCTCCAGATAAAGCAGCAACATCTTTTTCTTTTTTAGCCATACCAATTGCAACACCCATTGCAAATAATAATGGTAAATTGGCAAATACTATATTCCCAGCATCATTTAATACAGATAAAAATGCATTCATTGGTGTTCCAGGTCCCATAAGTCCCATTAATCCATATGCATTTAACATTGTTTCATTTGTAAATGATCCACCAATTCCTAAAAACAAACCAGCTACTGGTAAAATAGCAATAGGTAGCATGAATGATCTACCTACACGTTGTAAAACGCCAAATATTTTGTCCTTCATTAATCTAATTCCTCTCCCTCTTGTAATATTTTATAAATCCACAAATTTTCTTAACTTTGTAAATATATTTCTTTATTTCTATAAAATACTAACACAGCTTAAATACTAGTGTCAACTATTTTATGCAACCGTTTGCACTATTAATTTTCATATTTATATATATTTTTTTTTATGGTTTTTTCGCTAAAAAAATTTTTATAAATCTTAAGTTTTATAGAAACTTTTCATATATTATTTTAATTTTTATTAGATAAAATGTCTAGTAAATCTTCCATTTCATCATAAGGCATTTTACTTAACCCCATTAAGTTATATAATAAAGTTCCTATTCCTTGAACTTTTACTTTTGAAGGATTTATTTGAACTATATCAAGAACTAATTTTCCACTTCCATTTAAAATTGATTTTTGAATCATATCTAGTGTATCTTGTAAAACGCCTAATAACCTATAATTTTCAATACCTGTTTTTGTATAATCTTCTCTTTTCAATATTGGAACTTGAATCATTTGAGATATAATATACATATTTATTAATTTAATTTGACAATAAGATAAACTCCTAGATATTTTAATCAGTCTATTAGATTCATCTCTATCTAAATTTTCTTTAAATATTAAATTTCCCAGTAAATATCCATAATATTTCAATTTATTTTCTTCGTGTTCATTTTTTGCATTTATTACTATTCCATCCATAAACTCTTCTATCAATAATTTATTTTCATTGTTTATAATAATAAAATTTTCTTCTTTAATATTCATATTTTTATCAAGATTTTCTTTTATTATTTTTAATGAAAAATATAAAGTAACTAATATTTTTTTACTTTCTTTTTTAGAATATACATGCTCACGTATTTCATCAATAAATTCTTCATATAATCTTTCTAATTCTTTACCATATTTTTTGCCATCTAAAACTTTTAACAATTCTTTTATATTGTCTATTAATTCACATTGTGATTCAAATAAATATTTAACATCTAAATTTCCCATAATATTTCTCCCCCTTTAATAATTATTTAACATTTATTCCCATTTTAATTATATCAAAATATTATAGTTTTATTAATTCATTCTAAAAAACTTCCTAAAATTATATAATTTCAGGAAGTTTTTTTTTGTAATCTTTATTAATATCATCTATAAATGATAAATTACTATCTAATTCTCTTGGCATTTTCTTTTCTAACATGTCATTTTGTAACATTTCTATAAATTTATATACTAATTCTGGATCAAAATGACTCCCTGCACATTTTTCCAATTCCCCAATTGCTTGTTTGTAGTCCTTCCTTATATTATAAGGTCTCTTTGATGTCATAGCATCAAAACTATCAATTATAGTTAGTATTCTTGCAAGATAAGGAATATCATCACCTTTTAATTTAGATGGATATCCTGTACCATCATATTTTTCATGATGATATTTTATCAAAGGAATTACATCAGCAAACTCTTTTATACTACTTACTAAATCTGAACCTAAAGTTGGATGTTGTCTTAATATATTAAATTCGCTTTCAGATAATTTTTCTCTTTTTGTTAAGAGTTCTTTTGATATTTCTAGTTTTCCTATATCATGTAAATATGCTCCTAAAAGCAACTCTTTTTTATCTTTATCTTTCATTTGTAAATATGTTGCAAATTTCTTAGCATAAATAACTACTCTTTCTGAGTGTCCATAAGTATATTTATCCTTCATATTTATATTATTTAACATATTTGCCACTGATTCTAAAGATTTTTTATCAATACTAGGATCAATTTCATCTAATATATTATAATATCTCTCAACCCTATTTTTATCAAAAGATTTTGCCCTGTACAATGCATTATCTGCCAATTCTATTAACTCTTTTTTAGTTTTTGCAACTTTTGGATATGTTGACACACCTATGGAAACTGTTATATGCTTATTCGGTTGGTGTTCTTGACCTATAAAATAAGTGTTTTGTATATTTTGACGAATTAACTCTCCTAAATTTAATGCTATATCTTCACTTTGATTGTATAATATTACTGCAAATTCTTCACCACCATAGCGAGTTACTATACCTAAATCTCCAACTGTATTCATCAAAACCTCACCTAGTCTAGTTAAGAGCCAGTCTCCTCTTTGATGACCATTTACATCATTATAATTTTTAAAATTATCAATATCCATAAATAATAAAGATACTTCTTTATTTTCTTTTTTAGAATTTCTAATATATGAACCTAATATATCTTGAAAACTTCTATGATTAAATAATCCTGTCAATCCATCTTTTACAGCAAGTTCTTTTAACTTTAAATTATAGTCATTTTCTATATTTATATATAGAGATAATATAAATGACGTAATCATTAAGGAACTTACTAATATAATATCTCCTTCAAAATTACGTATTATATCAAAATTTTTAGATAAACTTAGATAATCAAATTCAACTAAGTTAAATCCTAATATTATCAAACATACTACAATATTTATCCAAAAACTTACTTCTCTTTTATATTGTATAGATACAATTAAAACAATAATGCTACCTATATATTTGAAGGAACTATTTGATCCTCCTGTGTTTGACATTAATATAATAAATAAACCTAAAATCACAATCATTTCCATAATATTATAAATTATAGGCATATTAAAAAAACTTTTTTCCATATCTCCATATATCATTTTTGAACAAAATACCATAAAGGGTACTATACAACATGCAATAATAATTACAAAGACAATATTACCTTTATTCAAAGTCACATTATAGTAACTTATAATATTAAAACTTGCTAATATAATATATAAAAATTTCAATCCTACTAAAATTTCTAGTATTTTTAATTTTCTTTCATGATCAAATTTATTCATATTCATTCCCCTATATATCTAATATAAGAATATAGCACAGTAAAAGAATCATAAGAATGATTCTTATGATTCTTTTTCCTACTACTCTTCTCTTAAAGATTTTGGAACTTCTGGCTCAAAGAAAAATCCAAAACAGCATGTACTTGTATTCTTTGCAACTCTAGTAAAAAATTTTGCTAAAAATCTCATTATTCATATCTCCCTTATAATAATTATATATATATCAACATAAATTTGTTAATATCTTAATTTAAATTTTAAGTTTTAATAAAACTTTATCTAAAAATAAAATAAAATCACTTCCTGCAAGTGTTAATGATAAAGTTTGCATATATAAACCTAATATTATATATAATACCCAAAAATTTAGCATCATATATATATTAAATAAATTTAATAACATATTTGCAATAAATATTACTACTAATATAAAATATATAAAAAATGATTTCCTTCTTAATATTTTTCTAGTTTTTTCTTTGTTTAATGGCTTATTTTCTGAAGGTACAGGACATTTTTTGTATAAAATAAAAAATGAATGAACTAACATTATTACACATATGATATAATTCAATTCCCATTTAACATTTATCATATACTTTCCTATTAATACAAATATATATGAAACTATTATTCCTGTTACTAAGCACCTATTAGGACTGGAACAGTGTACTCCTCCGGAGTATCGTTTTAATATTGTACCAATCAAAGTAATCGTTACTATTTCATATAATGTATTAGTTAAAATCCCAAATAAAATGGTAAATAAGAATGCCATACTTATATGTAAAACCGCAAAAACACCATATTTTAAAATTTCAAACTCATCACTTGATTCGTCTTTAGTATCACATAAATAAAAAGCTATTTTGCTAGAAATATTTTCAGTTAAATTCTCCATTTTGTTTAACCTCATTTTTCACCTTAAATTTTTGCGTAACAAATTCCATTGCAATAGCTAATATTACAAGTATAATTAAAGATGGTAAAGTATAAATAGCACCCATTACGCTATAATTTTCAAGTAATATATGTTCAGGAACAGAAAATACTCCTGTTATTAATTTTATATAGATAAGTTCACTAGCAAATAAACATAAAAATAATTTACATAAAGCTATTATGCAATCAATAAAATTACTTTCTGATAAGCCAATTAACATAAATAGTAAAAGGGCCATTCCTATAATCGTATGTATTCCAAAACTAATTGGAAGCATTCTTACAAATGAAATCATTAAACCTAAAATTAAAGTTTTTTTTAATATAGTTTTAGATGATATTTTTAAATTTAAAAAATTGCATCCTAACATTAACAATATTGCACATTCAGGAAAACTTCTAACTAAAATGTACCCCCATGATGTATGTAACATATTTCTCTCCTTTATTTTAAATATCTCTATAAAATTGTAACACATTTATGAAATATTTCTACATAATTTGTCATTTTTTTTATTTGAAATATTTTTTATAGTGCATTTCTAACCATAGGTTTATTTTATTTATATTTATTTATAAGGAGTATCAGCTATAAGTATAAAAAATTTATATTATTATACAAAATTCGTTTTATATAATTACATTATTTACATGAATATTATTATTGATTTATAGCAAATCATATAATTAATAGCATATGGGAGGTAGACAAATGGACTATTTACATCTTAGCAATGACGAACTAATAGAAAGCTTTGAAAGTGCCAGTCCTTGGTTTGTCGGTTTATATATGGAAACTTTTTTAAATAATTTAAGTTTTCTATGTAACAGACAATCAAAAAATGAATTTACATACGATATTCATAGGTATGATCCTATTTTAATTGATGAAAATTTGTTAGATATTTATAATAGGGTTGAATCTTTATTAAGAATTATTAAGGGAAACAGAGTTATAGATGCGCTAAAAATGGTTATTGAATATGATACTGATACAATGTATGATATATATGCCCAGCAAGAGGCTATTTATTTATTATCCCTAATTAATAAAGGTAAAATTCTCTTGCCTGAATTTAATTAAAAAAATATAATGCTCTTAATAACAAAAATTATTAAGAGCATTATATTTAAGTATATTTTAATGATGCAAAGAAATCTTCATACCAATCAGACCATTCATCCATAGGATAAACTGCACCTCCATTACAACTTTTAAGCATATTATCTGAATATTCTTCACCCATTGCAAAAAGTTCTCCTACTGTCATATCATAACCTATAGCTGTGGCAACTTTGCAAAATTCCTCCATTGGATCTTGTGCTTTTCTTGTTTCCAGAAATTTAGATTTAATTTCTGGATTACGTCTAGCCTCTTCAAGAATTTTTGATAATTTTTCATTCATAGTAGCCACCCCCACTTAATTTAAATATAATTTTCATTTAAATAATTGTCAAACTATAATTACTACATAAGTGGCGCAAATACCCTAAGTATTGCTTGCCATAAAGAGCTTGTTTTTCCATCCTTAATATCTTCTTTGGTAAATTCCGTACTTCTTGAAATAGTATCTATAACATCTTTCTTTATATCATTTATACATTTACATTTATACATATATACTCCACACTCAAAGTGTAAGTATAAACTTCTATAGTCCATATTTATAGTACCAACTGTTGCTATTTCATCATCACATATAAATACTTTTGCATGAATGAAACCTGGTGTATATTCATAAATCTTAACACCTGCATTTATTAATTGAGGATAATAAGACCTTGTAAGTTTAAATACTGTTTTCTTATCCGGTATTCCTGGTGTTACAATTCTAATATCCACACCTTTTTTAGCTGCTAGACAAAGAGCTGTCATCATTTCATTATCAATAATTAAATATGGCGTAAATATATACACATAATCTTTTGCACTGTTGATTATATTTAAATATACATTTTCACCTACAACTTCTTCATCTAAAGGTGAATCTCCATATGGTTGTACATATCCATCACTTAAAGTCGTTTCAAGTTGATGAACTTCTGGTTTGTATATGGAAAAATCATCATCCGTTTGTCTATTGGAGTTCCACATTTCTAAAAACATCATAGTTAAATTCCATACTCCGTCTCCTTTTAACATAACTCCTGTGTCTTTCCAATTACCAAATCTTTTTTTTACATTTATATATTCATCGGCTAAATTTATTCCACCAGTAAATCCTGTATGTCCATCTATTACTGTAATCTTTCTGTGGTCTCTATTATTCATAGCTAGGGATAATAAAGGCTTAAATGGATTAAACGCTATACATTTTATTCCTTTTTTCTCTAAAATTTTATCATATCCATAAGGAAGAAGAGAAATACATCCCATATCATCATACATAAGCCTTACATCAAGACCTTCTTTTGCTTTTTCTTCTAATATTTCTAATATTCCATTCCACATTTGTCCTTCTTCAATTATGAAATATTCCATGAATATATATTTTTTTGCTTTTTTTAATTCCTTAATTAAATCAGCATAATTATCTTCTCCTATGCTATAATACTTAACTTCTGTATTTTTATACATTGGATAACCTGCTGCAGTATTTATATAATTCATATGACCATAGACAGACTTATTTTTTTCACTAATTTCTTTTGAAATTTGTCTATTTTGTTTTAAATATTTGCTAGTTCTTTCATGTACTTTTTCTAAGCAAATCCTCATATTTTTAGATGGTTTTTTATTTCCTAATATAAGATAAAGAACGCCACCTGCTATATTAAAAATTAATATAGGTATAATCCATGCTAATTTATAAGCAGGATTATCACTTTTATTTATAATCCATAATACTACTAATGCACTTATTAATGTACCTATCATTGATACTAATGCCGAGTAATGAGTAAACTTTATTAAGAAAAATAAAAATACACCAAATTGAATAGCTATCATTAATCCTACAATTACTATTCTACTAAATAAAAATCTTAATATTTTCATTAAATTTCTCCCTTCAAAATCTATATAATTAATATATTTTTACAATTATATCATAATATTTATAAAATCTATTAAAACTCAAGAATTAATATCCTTGAGTTTATTATATCTAAATTAAATTGTCATCTTTTAATAAATTGTATAGTGTTGGATTAAAATTAAATTCTTTCTTTAAGTCTTCAACTTGTTTCAAAGATTTTTCTTTTTTGTCTTTAGATAAGTTTGATTTTGATGCTCTTATTAAGATATTTTTTGGAGAATGTGATATGTCTATAAATTCTAATAATTGAGTTTTATATCCAGCACATTCTAATAAATTCCCTCTTACAGAATCTGTCATAAGAGCTGCTACTCTTTCTTGAATTATACCATATTTAGTTAATATGTCTAAATTTTCAGCTTTCATTTGATGATTAAACTCATGTTGACAACATGGAACTGAGAATATCATTTTTGCATTCCATTTAATTGCATTATATAAGGCATAGTCTGTTGCCGTATCACATGCATGCAGAGTTATTACCATATCAACCTTGTTGTTGTATTTAAATCCATTTATATCTCCAAGTTCAAAATGTAAATTGTCAAATTTATATTTCTTAGCTATTTCATTACATTTATTTATTACATCTTCTTTTAAATCTAGTCCTATCATTTTAACATTAATCTTTTTAATTTCTACAAAATAGTAGTAAAGCACAAATGTTAAATAAGATTTACCACATCCAAAATCTAATATTGTAAGTTCTTCATAATTATTTTTCTTTATTTCATCATCAATTATTTCTATAAATCTGTTTATTTGTTTATATTTATCATATTTAGAATTTACAACTTTACCTTCCTTTGTAAATACACCTAAATCTATAAGAGGTTGTATTAACATTCCTTCTTTAAGAATATAATTCTTTTCTTTATTATGCCCTTTATTAACTACTTTTTGATTATTACTTTTTTTCTTTCCTAAAAATACTTTTCCTTTCTTAGAAATTTTCACATTATAAGTAGCATCTGTAGACCACGCATCCAATTGTTTAAATTCTTCTTTCATAAATTCAAGAATTTTATCTTTTAATTCATCTATTTCAATGTTTTCATGAAATACTTGTTTATCTGTAAACTTTTCGATTTGATAATATTCTTTTTTATTTTTTTCTTTTAATTGAATTCCTACTTTATTGTATTTAAACTCTTTATTTTTCTTATTACTTATAACTACTTTTATAATTTCATCATTACATATTTCGTCAATTACTTTAATTACATCTTCCATTTATATCACCTATCATATATTTTCTTGTTTGCATTACTTATTATACCATTAAGTATTATTATTTAATAAATTTTTTTATATACTACTCAAATATACTAAATTAGATAAAATTATTTTTTAATATGTTATAACTTTTACTTGAATTGAATATGGTGTCTATTTTTTATATCTACAAAAAAATAGATAAGTTTGTATATACAAACTTATCTATTTTTATTCATTTTCATTTAATAAACATACTAATTTTTTATTTATTAAATCCACATCTACTTGCGTAATATTTTCAATAGCTTTTCTTTTCAATGAACTCAAACTTAATCCTATTTTAGTCTGAATATTACTGTCTTTTTCATTATCCATCACTAAACTAAAAAATTCACTTAAAGAATATATTTTAAATTTTTCTATATTTCGTTCTCTAGCCATAGTTTCAAAAAGAGCAATAATAATATCTTGATAAGTATCTTCTTTACCTAGATTTAAATATTTAGATATATTAGGTAATATAAACTCAAATAACATTCTTTTCGGTGGAATATTTTCTAAACCCATACTTTTACCTATATCTAAAATAAATTCATCTGGTAGTTCTAATAATTTATTAAATATGATTTTTTCATCTACAGGCTCTATATAATATTCTCTACCTTTTAAATTTCTGATTACTCTAATAGCATCATAATATCCTAGCTTGATATTTCTATGAGCCAAATTTTTAGTAAAAATAAAAGTTCCACCTAGATCCATAGATGGTTGAATTTCTGTAATATTTATATCATCATTAATATGTTTTAATTTTTTTGTAGTATTAAGCCTAATGGCAATTATCTTATCATAATTTTTCTTAGTTAATAAATTTACAGGACAGTTATCATATATACCTCCGTCCAAATATGTTTTTCCATCAAGGGGATCCATTTTTAATCCTGGATATCTAGCACTTGCCATTATATAGTCTTTTAATTTTCCCTTAGGTATATCCTCTTTAAATAATTCTATAGGACTAAGTGATCCTAATTCAACTGTCACAAGACCAAAATCCATGCTACTTTTTCTAAGCTTATCCTCGTCTACTAGATCATCTACAACTTTTCTTAAGTTTTCACTATCTATTCCCCTATTTGATATGATTTTTTTTGCTTCACTCGAGAAATAAGAAATTGTTTTTAGATTAATATTTCTCGTCAACACATTTGCTATGTGCCTATCTTCTATATCAAATAATTGTTTTGGGCTTATATTGCACCACATTTCAAAACATTTTTCAAAATCACCTTGAGCAATCATAGCTGCATTAAATGCTCCTATAGACGTCCCAACTACTCCATCTATTTCATATCCTTCTTCTAATAAGGCTTTAATAGCTCCTACATGAAAAGCTCCTCTTGCTCCTCCGCCTTCTAAAGCTACCCCTAACATATGTAATTATCATCCCCCAATTAAAAGTTTTTTCTTAATTAATATTATAGCAACTTATTTGATTTATAAGTATTTAACACAAAAATTCACTTCGTTCATATTGCAACGACTTCGTCCATTGCTAAATTTAATAAGTAAGGAATAATATTAATTTGTTTTCTTTTAATGTTTCTTTAACATTGATAATTCTTTGATTTGTTGATCCTCTTAAAGTAAGTGAGATATTTTTTTTATCTTCTTCAAATTTTCCATCTACTAAAACATCTATATATTTAAGCACTTCTCTTTGAAGTTCATTAAAGTTTTCCCATGTATAGCCTGTCCAGATATATATTTTTTTCTCTGGGTATTTTTCTTTAAATATTTTACAAACTTGTAAAACACCTTCAACATTCTCATCACAAAGAGGTTCTCCACCTAAAATAGATAAATCTCTTTTTACATTATGCTTATCAATATTTTCAATAATATAATTTAATTTTTCTTCAGTAAATTCTTCACCATCTGTAAAACTCCAAGTTTCTCCATTAAAACATCCTTTGCAGTGATGAGGGCAACCTTGAGTCCAAAGAGACATGGTTATTCCAAATCCATTTGCTATGTCATTATCTTTAATTCTGTTAATTCTCATTTTATCATGCTCCTTTTATCACATGGCTTTTGTAATTAAAATTATTTATTCTTTTTTTCGTAAGGCATCATACAGCACATATCTCCTTCTGGACATGGTCCAAATTGACAAGATGCTCCTAAACTTTTTGCAAGTAATGGACTTACTTTTTCTATTTCTTCAACCATTGTCCATGCTAGCTGATTAATTTCTTCTTGCGCTCTTCTACAACATCTGTGATGACAGAAGTTAATTAAACTTCTTAAGTTCATTGTGCATATTATTTTTGTCTCACAAGCATTAGGGAATATATATCTAGCATTTTCTATTGCTTTTTTCTCTAATGTTGAACATAATCTCTTATAACTATTTCTTAATGACTCTACAAACTTATCAGCAGATTTATTTTCTTCTTTCCAAGAAATAAATTCTTCTTTTGATATTTTACATTTTTTTAATTGAATATCCACAACTTTTCCATAAACTTCTTCATTATAAACATAGTCATAAATTAATTTATCTACTATTTCATCATATAGCTTTTGACTATCTTCCATATGTTTTTTATAGCTTTCTTCTAATACTTTATTATTTTTTATATCTTGTGGTATAACATATTCAAATTGAGTTTCTTTAACATACCTTTGAGATTGTTGGCTATAAGAAGCTATTCTATGTCTAACTAATTGATGCGTTAAACTTCTAGATACACCTTCTATACCAAATGTAAAACTTGTATGCTCTAATACACTTCCATGACCTATAGAAGTTATCATGTTTACAAATCTTTCTATACTTTCATCTGTTTGTTTTTCCATCAAATCATCTATATTTGATGGTGAATAACAAAGCTTACCTGCTGTTGCTATTACAAGTTCTGGATTCATTGTATGTGATATAAGCTTCACTTTTAATTTAGTTTCCATAATTATTTCCCTTCCTTTTTCTCTTGAATTTCTATCGTTTGTTCTATTAATTCAATTACTGTCATTTGTCCAACTCCATTTGGTACAGGAGTTAAATTGCAGTTTTTATCATTTACTAATACATCATAATCTTCTTTTGAAACATCTCCGCACATTTTTCCAAATTCATTAAAATTAATAGATACATCTATAATTGTAGTATTATCAGAAAAATCATCAACTCCTAAAAAGTTTGCTTTTCCTACAGCCGTTACAACTATATCTGATAATTTTATTTTTTCTTTTAAATTTTTAGTTTTGCTATGTGCTATAGTCACTGTAGCATTTTCTTTTAAAAATAATTGTGAAAGTGGTTTTCCAACTATATTTGAACGATTTATAATTAGTACATCTTGCCCTTCAATGTCTATATTAAACTCTTTTAAAAGAGTTATTATTCCCCTTGGAGTACATGCTACATTCCCATCAAGCCCAAGAGATAATTTACCCATATTTCCTATGGTAAAACCATCAACATCTTTTTCATCTTTAATAAGATTTGTTAAATAATCTTCATCTAAATGTTTTGGTATTGGAAGTTGTAATAATACTCCTGTTACATTGTCGTCATTATTTAAATCTAAAATTGTTTTTTGAACAGTATCTTGTGTTACATTTTCATCTAAGTGAATTATTTTTGACTCAATTCCAACTTCTTCACATCTTTTTATTTTATTTGCAACATATTTTCCACTTGCAAAGTCTTCTCCGACCCTAATTATAACTAAAGAAGGCTTTTTATCTAATTTTTTTACTCTATTTTTTAATTCGTCTATTTTTTTTACAACTAATTGTCTTGCATCTAATAATGTCATATTTTACCTTCTTTCTTTGTTTTATACATATTAGAAAAGGTGCATGAGCACCTTTTTATTTTTTAGTAAATTTTATAAATGTAAAACTCTTTGTCCTATTTCTTGTGTACGACCTTTACCCCACATATTAGAGCCTATATATCCACAAGTTCTTCTCATTACTTGCATTTCATCTTTATTTTTATTTCCGCAATTTGGACAATACCACTCTAAATTATCATCAAGTTTTATTTCTCCAGTATAATCACATTTGAAACAAACATCAGGCTTAGTATTTATTTCAGCATATTGTATATTGTGATAAATGTAGTTTATTATTTGTTCCACTGCTTGTAAATTTTTACTCATATCAGGAACTTCCACATAACTTATACATCCACCTAAACTTATATCATGGAATTGACTTTCAAATTTTAATTTAGAGAAAGCATCTATTTCTTCAGAAACATGAACATGATATGAATTTGTATAATACATTCTATCTGTTACATTCTCAATTTCTCCAAATTTTTGTTTGTCTATTCTACAGAATCTAGAAGTTAAACTTTCTCCTGGAGTTCCGTAAAGACCAAATCCTAATCCTGTTTCTTTTTTCCACTCACTACATTTTTCATTTAGGTGATTCATTACCTCAAGGGCAAATTTTTCACCTTCTTTAGTTGTATGAGATACTCCTAGCATTGCTTGAGTCATTTCATATACACCAACATATCCTAAAGATAATGTTGAGTATCCATTTTCTAGTAGAGAATCTATTTTCTCTCCTTTTTCAAGTCTTGCTATACCACCATGTTGCCAATGTATTGGAGATATATCAGAAGAAGTTCCTTTTAATAAGTTATGTCTAACCATTAAAGCCTCTCTACAAAGGTCTAATCTTTCATCCAATATTTTCCAGAATTTATTCATATCTTTTTCTGCAGATAAAGCTACTTGTACTAAATTAAGACTTATTACCTTTTATACCGTTTCTTTCGAAATACTTTAACACTTCTTTTTGAAGTCGGTCTAGAATATTCCTTATACCTATCTTATTGGGAATTCATTTATTCCTAGTTCTTCAACTAAATCAGTATATAATTTTCCATTATTAATTCCACTTACTGTTTTCCTTCCTATACCTACAATATTTCCTATTTTTGAATAAGTATAGTCTGGATTATGTTTTAGTAGTTCAACTACTTTTTTTATTTTCTCTATAGAAACTCTTGGCTTTGAATTAATAGGTACATATATAGGATAACTATCATCTTCTAAAAATCTATATATAATACCTTGATTTATGTTGCTTATATTAGTAATACTTACATTATATTCTTTAGCAATATCCGTTAAACTCATTTTATTTTTAAGTTTTGCATATATATCATATACTTCATTTTCAGTTAACTTATTTTTATTAGCAGAGTTATCTCTTATTGGATATTCTTCATCACAAAAATACCATGTTGCACCATTATTTATATCACTCACTATATCTCTTGAAACATTAAATATTCTTGCAATTTCAACAAAAGTTTTCTCTTTATCGTATTTAATAGAATTAATTATAGCTCTTACATTTTCTTTGCCTATTACTGATTTTACAGTAAAATTCCCACCTTTTGTAAGATTATATCCATATTTACTATTATTAGATTTATATTTTTCTATATACTCTACCTCTTTTTTATTTAAATCTTCTAAACTTATATCAATTTCTAAAATTTGAAATGTAAAGTTTTCTATTCCAAACCTTCTAATATCTCTATATAAATATGATTCATTACTTGAATTATTAATTTCTCCATAATGATCTAACCATCTTTTAATAGGTGGATTTTGAACCGTTTGGCCTATATATACTTTTTTAGTTACTAGACATTCTATTTTATAAATACTTCCTGTTCTCATATTATTACCTCATGTTTATCATATCCTATCAGAAGGAAGTTTATACATGAGTTAAGGAAGTTTTAATTTGTAGGTATCTCTTATTATATTCGTTGAACGTCTCTCATGCCTAATCGGTTTAGAGATTTCGCTGCTAATTGCCCATTGTTCATATAAACTGTGTTACCACTTTTTATATATCCTATTTATTTTTTCTGCTCTCGCAACCATTACATTTATTGTTTCCAATTCTGATTTGGTTAAATAGGCTTTAGGGGTTTCTAGCAATTTAAAGAGTTTTCCATTACTCCTTACGAAGCAAGGGGGCATAATAACTGTCTACCCTGGTTAAATCTTCCATACCATTTATAGTTTCCATTTTCATCTTTCCAGTTGCTAAGATGAGATCTACAACCCATTGGCGGGAAAGTTTCCCCATCATAATTTTTTCTCATCATTTTTGCACTTTGATAATCAGGAACTAATCTTTTTGTATTACATTTTGCTGCTAATTTAGTAATGTAATCATATTTTCCACCTTCTAAGCAGTTATGCTCATCAAGAAGGTAAACTAATTTAGGGAATTCTTCTCCTATTACTTGACCTTTGTAGTTTTTCATTCCTTCTAGTCTTTGTACTATCATTTCCTCACAGATTAAAGCCATTTCTTTTTCATATTCATGACCGTCTTCTATTTCTAAGTAAATTGTACAAAACGGTGATTGACCATTACTTGTGTGAAGAGTTGATAACTGATATCTTATAGTTTGTATACCAGATTTTAATTCTTCCATCATTCTCTCTTGAGCTAACTCTGTAGCCATTTCAAGAGAATATTTTTCTTTATATTTATTTAAATATTTATTATATGATACCCTTAAAAATGGTGCTATATGTTTTATTGTTATTGTATTTCCACCATATTGAGCACTAGCTATTTGTGCTATAATTTGAGTAACTATAGTACAAGCTGTTCCAAAAGATTTTGGTGACTCAACTAATTTGTTATTAATAACTGTTCCATTATTTAACATATCTTCTAAGTTAATTAACATACAGTTGTGAATTGGTTGCATTGCATAGTCCATATCATGATAATGAAGAACACCTTCGTCATGTGCATGCACTATATGAGCAGGTATTAATTTTCTTCTAGACATATCCTTAGATACTTCTCCTGCTACTAAATCCCTTTGAGTAGATGCTAAAATTCCATTTTTATTTGAATTTTCATTTAATACATCTTCATTACTTCTATCTAATAATCCAATTATACTATCATCAGTAGTATTTACTTCTCTTTTAAATGATTGTACTGCTCTATATCCTTCATAGGCTTTAGCAGTTAAATTTTGTTTATAATCTATTAATTTTGTATATACTATTTCTTCTACTTGATAAACTGTAGGTGTATTAGTTCTTTTCATATAAATTGATTCTATATCTAAGGCAATGTCCTTAGCTATTTCTGGTATATATACTCCACTTCCATATTTCATAGATTTTAATATGGCATTTTCTATCTTATTTTTATCGAATTTTACTGTTTTCCCATCTCTTTTGATTATGTTTAATTCTTGTATCATAAGCAACTCCTTTTCCTAATACTATCTATCCTATCAATATCTATATCAAAAATTTTTTAAATTTTTTTATGTATTCTATTGACTTTTTTAGAAGTTATATACCTTAATTTTTATGTGAAACACTATATATAGTAATCACCTTGTATATTCTATACTACATATGGTACTTAATCAAGTAATTTATTTTTCTTTTTGAAAGTTTATTTTTGTCAATACTTTGTTAAATTTTACTTTAGTATTTATAATGTAGGAATAGTAATGCATTGGTTTTTTTTTATATTTTTTTACATAATTTTACATAATCCTATTATTTTTCATTGATTATTTTTCTAACTTTTTTATGTATTGTAAATAAAAAAAGAAATATGAAAATATCTAACATATTTTCATATTTCTTTTTTCTTATTTAAATTTTATTTCTATTTTATCTATTTTAGGCTCTAATTTTATACATTGAACTTTTGCTTTTTCAAACATATATTTTGACGCCTTTGTAGAATCTGTCTCAGCATATTTATCATCTATATAATATACTTTTTTTATTCCTGACTGAATTATATTTCTTGCGCAATCATGACAAGGGAATAAATTAACGTATATACTGCATCCTTCTAAAGATTTTCCTCTAGCATTTAATATGGCATTTTGTTCTGCATGAACAACATAAGGATATTTAGTTTTTAAAAATTCCCCTTCTCTCTCCCAAGGGAAATCTTCATCACTACATCCATTAACAAATCCATTATAACCTATCGATACTATTCTATTGTTATTATCTACTATGCAAGCTCCTACTTGAGTTGAAGGGTCTTTACTCCTCATACCTGATAGTAAAGATATTCCCATAAAATAATCATCCCATGATATGTAATCTGTTCTTTTCATTTAATCCTCCTTCATATATTTATCCGATTGTTTTATATTGTATTTTTTATAATATATCATTTAATTTATACTTTTTAAATATTTATTTTTAATTTTAGCATGAACTCTTTAAAATATTATTGATTATTTTTTTCATTTCCAAAAAGTAATCAATGGATTTTCTTACTTCGTTGATTTTACAATAATAATCATATACACTAAAAATAGGATGTTTTATTTTTTAATGAATAATATATCTACATATTAAGGGGGAAAAAAAATTGAAAAAATTAGTTGTTAAAGACAAATCTCTATGTCAAGCTTGTTTAACTTGTGAACTTGCTTGTTCTGAAGCCTTTTATAAAAAAGATGGCTTCTCTTGTATATCTATTGGAGTTAATAAAAAGGGTGCTTTAGATGTAAAAGCTTGTAATCAATGTGGTGTTTGTGCTAAAAAATGTCCTGAAGAAGCAATATCTAAAAATGCTAAAGGTATATATACAATAGATAAGAAAAAGTGTACAGGTTGTTTAACTTGTGTAGAGTCATGTCCAAAGGGAATAATTGTTAAATCTGAAGATAAACCATCTCCATCTAAATGTATAGCTTGTGGAATTTGTGTTAAATCATGCCCACAAGAAATACTTGAAATAGTTGAAGTGGCTGATTAATTTAAATTTTATTTTTAAATGTTAAGGATGTAGCTTTTAGTTGCATCCTTTTTCTTTTAAAAAATTTTATGTTTTGTTTAATATTTGGCAAATTATTCGATTTATTCTTTATTCTTCTTACCATATTTTTAATTTTTTTTAACATACTATTAATGAGAAGTATCTTAAGGAGGTATATTATGACTAATAAAAATAATGATGCCTATAGAAATCAACCTCAATTTAAAACTAATCAATCTCTAAACAAAGATATCACTCCTGATGTCCCTACATTCAACTCTAACGCAATGGATAATGAAGGATTTATGCCTTTAAATAGTTGTTCTGGCGGTTGTGGTTGTAAAGGACATGATGAAAAAGCACACAAAAAAGACTCTAATCACAAATGCTGCCATGACAAATATAGCGATGATCATAAACATGAAGAATGTAATTGTGGTCATAAATAATTAAATATCATTCCCTTCAAAACTTTGCTTCAAAAGTTAATTATTAAAAGCCGAGGTTTTATCTTCATAAAACCTCGGCTTTTTCTTTTTATCCATTATATATACTTTTTAATAATTTTATTTCTTTAGCATATCCATCTAATTCATTTGGTGTTTCCAGTAAGAAAGGTAGATGTTTAAGCTTTGGGTGATTTATTATTCTAGTTATAGCTTCTAATCCTATATTTCCTTCACCTATTTTAGCATGTCTATCTTTATGACTTCCACAAATATTTAAACTGTCGTTTAAGTGAATTGCTTTTAGTCTATCTAATCCTAAAATTATATCAAATTCTTCTAATACACCATCTAAATCATTAACTATATCGTATCCCGCATCATATACATGACAAGTATCTAAACATATACCGATTTTGTCTCCTAGTTCAACCTTATCTATTATAGCTCTTAATTCTTCAAAGTTTCTCCCTATTTCAGTTCCTTTTCCTGCCATAGTTTCAAGTAAAACTGTAGTAGTATGTTCTGGTGTTAAAGTTTGATTTATCATATCTGCTATATATTGAATTCCAACTTCCACACCTTGTTTCACATGACTTCCTGGATGGAAATTATATAAATTTCCAGGTACTTTTTCTAATCTTGCTAAATCATCTGCAAAAGTTTGTATGGCAAACTCTCTTTTGCTTTCATCTGCTGCACAAGCATTTAATGTATATGGCGCATGAGCTAATAATTTAGCAAATTTATTTTCTTTAGCTAATTGTAAGAAAGCTTCTATGTCTTTTTCATCTAAATCTTTTGCTTTTCCTCCCCTAGGATTACGAGTAAAAAACTGAAAAGTATTAGCATTTATACTTAAAGCTTCCTTTCCCATATTTTTAAATCCTTTTGATACTGATAAATGACATCCTATGTTTAACATTGTTGTTCTCCTTTATTTGTTGTCTATTTTTTCTATATTAAGTAATTTTTCTTTTTTGTCAAGTCCGCCGCCATATCCTATAAGTTTTCCATTTGTTTATTAAATCTGTTTCTTTTATGTCATCACCTATTTTATCTTTTGAGAAAAATATTTCTGTTATAGCTTTATTATTATCTTTAATTCCAATAATCCCTAAATTTATATCATAAAAATATAAATTATCGATTTTCTATAAATAATAAACTAAAATTTAGCTTATATCTCCTCTCATAAAATTTTAATATTTATTATATTATAAACATAAATCCCCCATTTGTATTAATTATCCTTTTTATTAGTACCCCTTTTAATTTATATTAAATCGCCATAATAAATAAGTTTTACAATAAAATAAAATAATTTTATATTACTTTTTTAAGTTTATAGACAATATAATTTAAAGATTTTATAATTAATACATAAATACTTTATTCTTCTTAAAACATAGTAGAATGCTCATACTCTATGTTTATAAATTTTTTCTTTAACTATAATAGTTTATTCCATTTAGGATATATATACCTAGATGGTTAACCTTTAATTAATATGTTTAATTTATTAATTAAGGACTATCAATATAGCTTAATTTTCTTACTCTAAAAAAGGGAGATTATAATTTTTAATTATAATCTCCCTTTTTATTTATATGTTTTTAAAATTATTGCTCATCATGTACATCTAATTTTATGCTTAATTCTTCTAATTGTTCTGTATCAGCAACACCTGGTGCATTTGTCATTGGACATATTGCATTTTGATTTTTAGGGAATGCTATTACTTCTCTTATGTTATCGGCTCCTGTAAGTAACATCATTAATCTATCAAATCCTATAGCAAGTCCTGCATGTGGTGGTACACCATATTTAAATGCTTCTAATAAGTATCCAAATTTATCATTAGCTTCTTCATCACTTATTCCTATAGCATCAAACATTTTCTTTTGGATATCAGCATTAGATATTCTAACACTTCCTCCACCTAATTCATATCCATTTAATACTATATCGTAAGCTTTAGCTCTTAAATTAGTTTTATCTTCAGCAGTTAATCCTTCAACGTCTTCGTCCAATGGAGATGTGAACGGATGGTGCATTGCTATCATTCTTCCAGTTTCTTCGTCTTTTTCGAATAGCGGGAATTCAGTTACCCATAATAAGTTATATTTGTTTTTATCCATTAAATCAAGTTTTCTAGCAACTTCTAGTCTAAGTTGACCTAATGCATCGTAAACTATAGCATTTTTATCAGCTATGAATAATAATAAGTCCCCAGCTTCAGCTTCCATTTTGGCTAATATAGCATTCATTTCTTCTTCTGAGAAGAATTTAGCTATTGGAGATTCTATTCCTGCTTCAGTTATTTTTATCCAAGCAAGTCCTTTAGCTTTATAAAGTTTAGCATGCTCTTCTAATTTTTTCATTCCTTTTTTAGAGAAAGCTTCTGCTCCACCTTTAACGTTTATACCTCTAACACTTCCTTTTTCATCAGATGCAGCATTGGCAAATACACCAAATCCACATTCTTTAACTATGTCAGATATATTTACAAATTCTAATCCAAATCTAGTATCTGGTTTATCAGAACCAAATCTGTCCATAGCTTCTTTGTAAGTTATTCTTGTTATTGGTAATTGTATATCAACATCTAAAACTTCTTTGAATATTTCTTGAAGCATTTTTTCTGTCATACCCATTACATCTTCTTCATCAACAAATGACATTTCGCAGTCTATTTGAGTGAATTCTGGTTGTCTATCAGCTCTTAAATCTTCATCTCTGAAACATTTTACTATTTGGAAGTACCTGTCCATTCCACTTACCATTAATAATTGTTTAAATAATTGTGGTGATTGTGGTAATGCATAGAATTTACCTGGGTTAACTCTACTTGGTACTAAATAATCCCTTGCTCCTTCTGGAGATGGCTTTATTAAGAATGGAGTTTCTATTTCTACAAAGTTATTTCCTGATAAGTAATTTCTTACTATATTAGCAACTTTACTTCTAAGCACTAAATTATTTTGCATAGATGGTTTTCTTAAATCTAAGAATCTATATTTTAATCTTAAATCTTCAGAAACATTATCATTATCTTTTATATATATTGGTGGAGTTTCTGATTTACTTAAAACTCTAAGTTCAGTTGCTTCTATTTCTATATCTCCAGTTGGCATATTAGGGTTTTTAGATTGTCTTTCTCTAACTATACCTTTAACTGCAACAACATATTCTGAACCTAATTTTTCAGCTTTGTTGAAAGCTTCTTCACTTACATTTGTATCAAATAATATTTGAGTTATTCCTTTTATATCTCTTAAATCAACGAATACTAATCCACCTAAGTTTCTTTTCTTTTGTACCCATCCATTAAGAACAACTTCTTCACCAACATTGGCAATTCTTAAATCGCCACAGTAGTGTGTTCTTTTTAATCCTTTTAAATTATCCATATTTCCTCCTTTGTCATTTACGCACTACAAGGTGAAAGATTAAACTCAAATAATAAGTTAATCTTTTCACCTTGTTTTATATCAATTTTAATTATAATCTATTTTTTAATTCGTTTACTAATTCACTAAGTTTTACAGTAGTTTGTTCTGATGTAGCCATGTTTTTAAGTGTGGCTAAGTCTTTATCTAATTCATCATCACCTATAACTATTGTGTATTTAGCATTTATTTTATCTGAATATTTAAATTGAGCTTTTAAGCTTTTTCCTAAGTGATCTATATCAGCACTTATATGATTATCTCTTAGAGATTTTACTAAACCAAAGCTTTTAGTTTTAGCTTTGTCTCCTATTGTTGCTATGTATATATCTGTAGCTTTAGGATTTTCTATTTCTATATTATTATTTTCTAAAGTTAATAATAATCTTTCTGCTCCTAAAGCAAATCCTATACCACTTATTCCTTTTGGTCCTCCAAGTTGTTCAACAAGACCATCATATCTTCCTCCACCACAAACTGTACTTTGTGAACCTATATCATTTGATATTATTTCAAAAGCAGTTTTTCTGTAGTAGTCAAGACCTCTAACTATAGTTTTATCAACTACAAATTTTATATCCATTTCTCTTAAGTATTCTTGTAATTTATCAAAGTGATTTTTACAATCATCACATAAGTGTTCTATCATGAAAGGTATATCTTGTAAATTTTCTTTGCATGTAGGATTTTTACAATCTATAACTCTCATTGGATTTTTGTCTTTTCTTTCTAAACAAGTTTCGCAAAGCACATCAGATTTTGCATCTAAGTATGCTTTTAAGTTTTTGTTATATTCTTCTCTACAGTGAGGGCATCCTACTGAGTTTATATTTACTGATAAATCTTTTAATCCAACTTCATTGAAAAATTGAACGGCTAAAGATATAACTTCTGCATCTATTGATGGCTCATCACTACCTAAAGCTTCTATCCCAAATTGGTGGAATTGTCTTTGTCTTCCTGCTTGTGGTCTTTCATATCTAAAGCATGGAGTTATGTAAAATAATTTTGTTGGTTGTGTATCAGCATATAATTTATTTTCTATAAATGACCTTATAGTTCCAGCTGTTCCTTCTGGTTTAAGACTTAATTGTCTGTCACCTTTATCAGTAAATGTATACATTTCTTTTTGAACTATATCTGTTGTATCTCCAACACTTCTTGTGAAAACTTCTGTATGTTCAAATATAGGTGTTCTCATTTCTTCATATCCATATAATGCACATATTTCTCTGAACTTGTTTTCAACATAGTTCCATTTATATACTTCCTTTGGTAATATATCTTTTGTTCCTCTTGGACCTTTACTTAGCATTTTTCTCTACCTCCTCATATTTTCTTTTTATCATTTCGTCAACTCTATTTATATATTGCTCAACATTTTTGACATTTTCTACCCTTTCAATTCTATCTTCATCAGGATATACAAATTTTGTTATAGAACCAGCACCCAGCGCATAATTACTTTGCTTTTCCTCCATAATTTGCATATTATAAATACATTCATAACCTTCTTTAGCATAACCTATATTTTCTAGGTTTCCTAGCATATGTTTTTGTCTGTACATATAATAAGGGTTCAATCCCATATCACTTGCATATTCCTTAGCTAAACTAATCATTTTAACCATTTCCTCATACTGAGCAAGTTCATAGTCTTCTAAATTTTCTTTTAGCTTTGATGTTCTTTTTACTGCTAAGGTATGAACAGTTAGACTTTCTGGAGATAGTTCTTTTATTTTATCTAAAGTATTTCTAACCATATCTAAGTTTTCGTCAACTAAACCTAGTATTATATCCATATTTATATTATCAAATCCTATTTCCCTAGCCAAATGGAAAGTATCTATAATATCTTGTACATTATGATTTCTTCCTATTTTTTGTAGAGTTTCATCATTCATACTTTGAGGATTTATACTAATTCTATCAACATTATTTTTCTTTAAAACTTCCAACATCTCTCTATTTATAGTATCTGGCCTTCCTGCCTCTACAGTAAATTCCTTAATGTTACTTAAATCAAATCTTTCAAATAGACCTTTTATTAATGTATCCATCTCCTCAGGACTTAAAGTAGTTGGAGTACCTCCACCTATATATAAAGTTTCTATTGATTTATTTTGTTCTTCCAATAACTTAGCAACACCATCGACTTCTTCAAGTAGTTTAGCTACATATGTAGGTTTTAATCTACCAAATTGCTTAAGAGAGTTAGCTGGGAATGAACAATAATAACATCTTGTAGGGCAAAATGGAATACTAACATATAAAGATACTTTATTTTCATCTATTGGATAAATAAATTGTCTTTCTCTTCTTGCAATATCAAGAGCTAAGTCAATTTTTTCATCACTAATTAAATAATCATTTGTTAACTTTTCTCTTATTTGTTCATCACTAAAATTATCATCTAGTAATGAATGTACTATTTTCACAGGTCTAATACCTGTAAGTATTCCCCATGGTGGAGTAATTCTAAACTTTTTCTCTAGAATTTTAAACATACTCCTTTTTATAGTTTCCTTTATAACCTTCTTACGTTCTCTTTCACATAACCCCTCTAAGCTTCTATATTCTACATGTTCATTAATTTCATTATAATTCTCACAATAAACTGTTTTTGAAAAAACTTTATCATTATAGAAAAATAATGAATTTTCCACAACCATCATGCAATCTCTAGTGTCTATCATTCTAAATTCAGAAGTAAATAATTTAATTAATTCACTTACTTCATATTTAAAATCATGACCTTTTAATACTACACCTATCATTTTTATAGCTCCTTCTGAAATCCTTGAAAAGTGTTAATTTATCTCATAAAAGGATTTGTCATTTTTTCTGTTTTTAAATTAGAATTCGGTCCGTGACCTGGATATATTTTTATATCATCGTCTTGATTTTTTAATCTTTTTAATGATTTATCCATTTTTCTAGAGTCACCACCATAAAAATCAGTTCTACCCATACTTCCGGCAAATAAAGTATCTCCTGTAAACATATGCTTATCAATTTTTATACACATACTTCCTGGTGTATGACCTGGTGTATGAATAAACTTCAATTTCATATCTCCAACTTTTAATGTATCATTGTCTTTAACGTATATGTCTGCATCTAATTCTACTGTATTTGATGGAAGCGATGCACTTAAATTCTTTCTTTTATCTAATAAAATTTCTTTTTCATATTCGTGGGCTACTATTTTAGCATTTGTTGATTCTTTTATTTTTAAAACATTTGTTATATGATCACCATGTCCATGTGTTAAAACAACATACTCTACATTTAAGTTATTTTTTTTAACAACACTCATTATATCCACAAAGTTTGCTCCAGGATCTATAACAATGCATTTTTTAGTTTTTTCATCTCCAACCACATAAGTATTTTCACCCATGCAACTTTCAACTATTTTCTCTAATATCATTATTTTCCCTCCTAGAATTCTTTTCGTGATTCTAATAATATAGTAACTGGTCCATCATTAGTTAAATCAACCATCATATGCGCGCCAAATTTTCCAGTTCCCACATTTATATTTAAATCTTTTACTTTCTGAACAAATTCTTCATATAGAGGATTTGCTATTTCTGGTCTAGCAGCATCAGAAAAACTAGGTCTTCTTCCTTTTCTAGCATCACCATATAAAGTAAATTGAGAAACTGCTAAAATTTCTCCTTTGATATCTTTTAAAGATAAATTCATTTTACCATTTTCATCTTCAAATATTCTTAAATTTGTTACTTTGTCTACCATATAATCAACATCTTTAGATGTATCATCATGAGTTACCCCTAGTAAAACTAATAATCCTTGATTAATTTGTCCAATAACTTCTCCATCTACTGTTACTTTAGAAGATGAAACTTTTTGTACAACTGCTCTCATATTTTCCTCCTAATTTCTTACCCTGAAAACATCATCTACACCAGGTATAGCTTTAATTTTTTTCATTAAGTTTGTTAGCTCAGAAATATCATTTACTTCTACTAATAAGTTAATTTGAGTTATTTCATCTTTTGATTTTCTTGCATTAACTCCATTTATATTAAGTTTTTGCACAGCTATTGTATGGATAATATCATTTAGCATACTTTTTCTATCAGTACCTATTATTCTAATTTCACCTTCGAATTTAGATTTTTTAGGATTATCCCATTCAACATCTACTAATCTCTTTTTGAAAATTTCATTATCTAATTTACAGTTTGGACAATCTGCTCTATGTATAGCAACTCCTCTACCTTTTGTAACATATCCTATAATCTCATCTCCTGGTAGTGGATTACAACATTTAGCAAATCTAACTAGTATATTATCTAAACCTTTTACTATAACCCCAGAACTACTTTTCTTTCTTTTTTCTTTATATTCTTTATCACTTATTTTATATTGTGATAAATCTTCATTTTCAAGTTCTTTTTGTCTATGTTCTTTTTCTTTTTTCTTTTCTTCTTTAAGATAGAAATCTCTAACCTTTGGAACAACCTGACTAGGTGTTATACCACCATATCCTATTGTTGCAATTAAATCTTCAACACTTGGTTGGTTGAATTTTTTTGCAACTTGTTCCATGAATTTGTCTATTGAGGAATCTTTTAGTGGAAGTCCATATCTTTTGAACTCCTTTTCTAAAACTTCATATCCTCTTTCAATATTTTCATCTCGTCTCTCTTTTTTGAAAAATTGTCTTATTCTATTTCTAGCATTTGGAGTTTTAACTATTTTTAGCCAGTCTCTACTTGGACCAGTTGAGTTGGCCGAAGTTATAACTTCTACAATTTCTCCATTTTGTAATTTATAGTCAATTGGTACTAATCTTCCATTAATCTTAGCACCTACACATTTATTTCCTACTTTACTATGAACTCTATATGCAAAATCTATTGGTGTTGATTCTGCTGGAAGCTCTATTACATCTCCCTTTGGAGTAAATACATAAACTTGACTATTGAATACATCTTCTTTTAATGAATCTAGGAATTCCTGTGGATCTTTTACGTCTTTTTCCCATTCCATCATTTGTCTTAGCCATTTAAGCTTTTCTTCCATCTTTTCATCGTTACTCATAGTTCCTTCTTTGTATTTCCAGTGAGCTGCTATACCATATTCTGCAATATTATGCATCTCATGAGTTCTTATTTGAATTTCAACTGGTTCACCTTCAGGTCCAATTACTGTAGTATGAAGGGATTGATACATATTTGCTTTTGGCATGGCAATATAATCTTTAAATCTACCTGGCATAGGAACCCATAAAGTATGAACCATTCCAAGAACTGCATAGCAATCTTTTATTGTATCAACAACTATTCTTACAGCTGTTAAATCAAAAATTTCTTCAAAAGTCTTATGTTTATTTTGCATTTTTTTGTAAATACTATAAAAATGCTTAGGTCTTCCATAAACTTCACAATTTATATTAACTTCTTTAAATTTGTCTTGTAGTAATTTTACTATTTTGTTTATATACTCTTCCCTTTGACTTCTTTTCATGGAAACTTTATCTACTAAATCATAATATCCATCTGGATCTATATATCTAAGTGCTAAATCTTCCAACTCCCATTTTATTTTAGATATTCCTAATCTATGGGCAATTCCACCATAAATCTCTAAAGTTTCTTTTGCCTTATATTTTGCTTTTTCCTCTGGCATATATTTTAGAGTTCTCATATTATGTAATCTATCTGCTAACTTTATAAGAATTACTCTAATATCTTTTGCCATGGCTAAAAACATTTTTCTTAAATTTTCAGCTTGAGTTTCTTCCTTTGATTGGTATTTAATTTGACCAAGTTTTGTAACACCATCAACTAAATCTGCAACTTCCTTGCTAAACATTTCTTTTATATCATCATAGGTATAGTCCGTATCTTCAATTACATCATGTAAAAGTCCTGCAGATATAGTCTCTATATCAAGTTGCATATCTACAAGAATATTTGCAACAGCTATCGGATGAATTATATAAGGTTCTCCTGATTTTCTAAGAACACCTTCATGAGCAGATTTTGCCAAATAGTAAGCTTTTTCTACAAGAGTAGTATCAGTATTAGGAGCATATTCTTTTATCTTATCTAATATCTCCTGTAATTCCTTATCATGCATATAACCACCTATTCTCTAAAGTATAAATTTTATTATATATGAAAATAGTTGGTAAAAACCAACTATTGAAATTATCTAGTATTTTATAAGAGAATTAACATTGTATTTTGTTAATTTTTCTCTTCCATCTAAATCTTCTAATTCTATTAAAAATTGCATTGAAACTACTTCTCCACCTAATTTTTCTATTAGTTCAGCAGCAGCTTCCATAGTTCCACCTGTAGCTAATAAATCATCTACTATGGCAACTTTTTGTCCTGGTTTGATTGCATCCTTATGTATTTCTAATATGTTAGAACCATATTCTAAATCATATTCCAAGCTCTCAACTTCCCATGGTAATTTACCTGGTTTTCTAACTGGCACAAAACCTACTCCCATTCCATAGGCAACAGGCGTTCCCATTAAAAATCCTCTAGCTTCTGGTCCTACAATTAAATCTACATCTTTATCTTTTAAATCTGCTATTATTTCATCTATTGCAAATTTAAGTGCCTCACCATTTTGTAGTAATGTTGTTATGTCTTTAAAGCTTATTCCTTCTTTTGGAAAATTTTCTATAACCCTTACTGTTTGTTTTAAATCCATTTAAAACTCCTCCTAATAGCTTTTTGCATACTCTTGTTTTAGTTGTTTCATATTGTTAAGTATTGCACTTTCATTCAAGTTGAGTTTTTTATCAGGTTTTTCTAACAATTTTATATTTATAATATTTTCATTATAATTTATATCAAATTTTAATAAATCTAGTTCCTTAAATATCTTTAATATAACAAATATTTTTAAAGGTAAAATATTAAATATTTTCTTTAATTCAATTAATTCAATATTTAATTCTTTTTTAACAAGCATTTGCTTATAAATACTGATAAACTCTTCTCTATTTGGGATTAAATTATCAATAATATTTTTAAGATAAATTTTATCCTCATTATCATAATACTTAATAATATTTTCACTATTTAGCATGTTCTTATTTAGATACGAATATTCGCCTTTATTATACAAGTAATCATAAAGAATAATACTATTATATCTTTTTAAATCTATTTTATCAATATTAGGTGAAAATATAAGTTGTACTTTCTCATTTTTCTCATCAATATAATTGAAATTTATGTCATATTCAAATTCAGTTAAAGATATATCTGATATTGCTCTATAAAATCCATTTAATGTGTTTGCTATTATTAATGTATCTTCTTTTATGTAGTCGAATATATTAATATCTTTTGTTCCTTTAATATTAACTTCTAAATCTTCATTATTTGTATTGATAGAATATAAACTATCTTTATCTCTAGGACTAATTTTTTCAAATAATTTAAGAGATAAATTATTTGATGATGATAATTTAGGATGAGACAGTCTTATATCTTTCATTAAAAATTGTACTTTTCTTTCATTATTAAAATTATTCTCATCAACTTGGAATAAAACATCTACCTTATCACCAACTTGGAAGTCATCAGCCATATAAGCCATGTTAAATCCTACACATTCATATGATTTTTCTTTTTCAACTATGATTTTTAGATGTTGTTTATTTTTCCCCATCTTATATACATTAGTTAATAATAAATCTCTCATAATAAATCTCGGTGATGGATTGCTAAGCCCAAAAGGCTCTAATTTATGTAAATCATCGACCAAGCTTAAACTTACACTATATTCACTTAATTCATATTCAACTTTTACATTTTCAATTAAGTCTTTTTTTGTTAAATTATAATCAGCAATTTCATTTACCCTTTCTCTTAACTCTAAAATATTTTTTGCATCTAAAGAAAGTCCTGCTGCTTGTTCATGACCACCAAACTTATTCATTAAGTCTTTGCAGCTTACTAAAGCATCAAATATACTAAATCCTTTTATTGATCTTGCTGAGCCTGTTGCCTCATTATCTTCTATAGTAAGTAAAATTGTAGGTTTATAATATTTTTCTGTCAATTTAGATGCAACTATTCCTATTATTCCATGTTGCCATCCTTCTTTTGCAATAACTAGAACTTTATCATCTTTATATCTTTCATCACTAGATATAATGTCTTCTGCTTCTTTGTACATTTTACTTTCTATCATCTGGCGCTCTATATTCTTTGCTTCTAAAATATTCGCTATTTCCTTTGCTTCTTCTTGTATATTTGTAGTAAATAGTTGAACACCTAGATATGAATATCCTAATCTTCCTGATGCATTTATTCTAGGTCCAACAGAATATCCAATATGAGATGAACCAATTTTTTGGGTTTCTATGCCACAAACCTTAATTAGCTCTCTTAATCCTATATTTTTGCCCTCTTTCATTAGTTTTAAACCATTTTTTACGATTATTCTGTTTTCATCAACAAGTGGAACTATATCACAAATAGTTGCTAAAGTTACTATTTCTAAATAATCAAACATTGATTTTTTAAACTCTTCTTCATCAGTCAATGCTTGTATCATTTTAAATGCTACACCACATCCACATAACATATCAAAAGGATAATGACAATCTTCTTGCTTAGGATTTACTATTGCAAATGCATCTGGTATTTCACTTTGACATTCATGATGGTCAGTTATTATAACATCTATTCCTAACTCTTTTGCTATTTCAACTTCATTAACAGAAGTTATTCCACAATCCACAGTTATAATTAAATCACAACCATCATCATATATTTTTCTTATAGCATCTTCATTAACACCATAACCTTCCTCTAATCTATTTGGTATATAGTATTTAACAGAAAAATCTATAGATTTAAAATATAAATATAATATTGAAGTAGATGAAACTCCATCAACATCATAATCACCATAAATATAAATTCTTTCATTATTTTCTATAGCTTTTTTTATTCTATCTGTAGCTTTTTTCATATCCTTCATCAAAAAAGGATCTCTTAAATATTCTAAAGATGGATTCATAAATATTTCAGCATCTTTTTCATTATCAATACCTCTATTATTTAATATTTGGCTAATTTCAGGAGAAATATTTATTTTATCACTCAAATCAGTATCAGTAATTTTACCTTTATATTTTAATGTCCATTTTTTATTATATATCAAAAGTTTTCACCTCATATTTCATTTATTATTACAATTAAATATTATAATATTATTAACGTATAAGCTATAATCTAGTACGAAAAAAAGAGCAATTTTTACATTGCTCTTTTTTTATATATAATTTATTTATGCTTTTTACTAGTTTCTACATAGTTTTTAGCAGAATCTTTTAAACTTTCTTTTTCTTTATCAGTAAGTTCTCTCACAACTTTTGCTGGTGAACCTAATAATAATACTCCTGGTGGAAACTTTTTGCTAGTAACTAAGCTTCCAGCCCCAACCATAGTAAATTCGCCTATTTCTGCATCATTAAGAATTATAGAACCCATACCAATTAAACTATAATCACCTATATTGCATCCATGAATTATAGCTCCATGTCCAATAGTCACATTTTTACCTATTATTGTAGGACTTTCTTCTCCACAGTGTACTATACTTCCATCTTGTACATTAGAGTTTTCTCCAACAATAATTTTATTGGCATCACCTCTAAGCACTGTATTATACCAAATATTAGCGTCTTTTTCTATTACTACATCGCCTATTATATCAGCACTTTCTGCCACAAAAGCAGAATTATCGATAGTAGGATTTATACCATCAAATCCCTTTATCATATCTATTCACCTTCTAACATTAATTTTGCTTGAATCATGATAGAACATTCAGTTCTTTTCTTTTGCATTTCACAACCAAGTTCATATGGTTTATTTATGTCATTATTGAAGTTGATTGCATTTGCATGACATCCACCTGAACAGTAGAATTTGTTCCAACATTTTTTACAGTCTTCTTTAGAATAAACATGAGCATCTCTAAACGTATCAGTTATTTCTTTAGGTATAATAACTTCTTCATCCATTATATTTGCTAATTTGAAGTCATCATTTCCAACAAATTGGTGACATGGATATATGTCTCCATTTGGAGTTATAGCTAGATATTCATTACCTGCTCCACATCCAGTTATCCTTTTTATTACACAAGGTCCTTGATTTAAATCAACAACAAAGTGGAAGAATGTAAAGTTTTCACCATCTAATTTTCTTTTAGCGTATTGTTTTGCTAATTTTTCATATTCAGCAAATACTTTTTCCATATCTTCTTTTCTTAAAGCATATGGATTGCTCTCATCTCCAACAACTGGTTCAACTGAAGTCGATGCAAATCCTTCATCTGCAAAGTGTAGTACATCTTTACCAAAATCTAAATTATCTCTTGTGAATGTTCCTCTTATATAATAGTATTTATCTTTATCTCTTTTTTCTACTAATTTTTTAAACTTAGGCATGATAACATCATAACTACCTTTATCATTTAAAGTAGGTCTCATATTATCATTAATTTCTTTTCTTCCATCTAAACTTAGTACAACATTGTGCATATGTTCATTTATATAATCTATTTTATCATCATCTAGTAGTATACCATTTGTAGTCATTGTGAATCTGATATTTTTATTATTTTCTTTTTCAACTTTTCTACCATATTCAACTAATTCTTTAACCACATCAAAATTCATTAATGGCTCTCCACCAAAGAAGTCTATTTCTAAATTTCTTCTGTTTCCTGAGTTTTCTATTAAATAATCTATAGCTTTTTTACCAACTTCAAAACTCATCATTTCTTTTACTCCACCAAAATCTCCTTGTGAAGCAAAGCAATATTTACATTTTAAGTTACAGTCATGAGCAACATGTAAACATAATGCTTTTACAACTTTTTTTCTATTTATGAAACTTGGGTGGTCTTGATATGTATCTTCTGTAAATAAAAGTCCTTCTTCTTTTAATGTTTTTATTTCATCATAAGCTTCTTCTATTTGCTCTTTAGTATAATCTTTATTTAAAGAATCTACTATTTCTTCCATAGACTTTTCTTCAAATAAATCTACTAAGTCATATGCAACATCATCTAAAACGTGAACTCCTCCTCCATTCACATCTAGAACAATATTGTATCCATCCATGGAAAATTTATGTATCATACTCATAATTCATCCTCCTAAAAATTTATCTACCTTATTATATACCCATTATTAAATTTATGTAAATTTTTATTTAAAACAATTTTTTATAATAAATAAAATGAGGGTATTATATTGATAATACCCTCATTTTATAAATTTTCGAATTATCTTTCACACTCTTGGTTTGCAACTGTACAAGAAGTTTTGCAAGCTGATTGACAAGAAGTTTGACATTCTCCACATCCACCTTTAGCTGCACTTTCTTTTAAAGTAGCGCTTGATAAAGTTTTTATATGTTTTTTAGCCATTTGAAATACCTCCATTTTAATTAATTGCTACTAATTATAACATAATTTTTAATTTTTTGGAACTACTTGAAATTAACTCCTATTACTCCACCAATCCCACCTGATACAGAAACGAGTATCGCTTTATAAAGTAGTGTAATATCAAATATGTAATTTTCTTTTGCTAAATAAAATAATATTATAAGTAATACTATGTAACATATACCAACTATAAATCCATACACAAGTCCATTTTCTTTTATATGTTTACAAGCATAAAAACCTCCAAAGGCTGCTGATATAGTAGTTATAAAGGAAGCAACTATAGTAATTGAATTTGATGATATACTCGTATAAGTCAATATCAAATTATATATTAATAAAATTATCAAAGTTAACATATAAGAATATCCCAACGCCTTTAATATATGCATCATTTTTTTCATAAAAAAACCTCCCTTCGAAATATATATATTCCTTTGGGAGATTTTAAATTACAAATTATTTATCATCTTTTTTTTGTTCTACAGAAGCTATTGCCCATTTTTTAAATGGCATTTTAGTTCTATTTGGTCCTACTTCTAGAACTACAAATTCATCTTCAACTTTTGCTACTGTAGCTAACATTCCACCTATTGTAGTAACCATTTGCCCTACTTCTAAGCTTGATCTTAATTGATCTAGTTGTTTTTCTTTTTTTCTTTGAGGTCTTATAAATAAGAAATAGAAAATTGCAAATAATGCAACCATATAAACAATAGATATTATCATGCTTCTATCCATAGTTTTCACTCCTTCATATGTTTATTACTTTTAAATAAAAGTATAATAAACATTATAACTCATATTTCTTATAATTTATAGCCATATTTTGTGAAAAACTCGTCTTTGAAGTCTAACAGTCTATCTTCCATTATAGCTTGTCTTACATCTTCCATTAATTTAAGTAAGAATCTTAAATTGTGTGTAGTTATAAGTCTTGCAGCTAATATTTCATTTGCTTTAACTAAGTGTCTTATATAAGCTTTTGTATAGTTTTTACAGCAATAGCAATCACACTCTGGATCAAGTGGAGTAAAGTCTCTTGCATATTTTGCATTTCTAACTACAACTTTACCTTGACTAGTCATAGCTGTACCATTTCTAGCTATACGAGTAGGAAGTACACAGTCAAACATGTCTATTCCTCTTATTACACCTTCTAATAAGTCATCTGGTGAACCAACACCCATTAAGTATCTTGGTTTGTCTTCTGGCATTAGAGGCACTGTATAATCAAGAACTTCATACATTAATTCTTTAGGTTCTCCAACGCTAAGACCACCAACTGCATATCCTGGTAAGTCTAATTCTAATATTTCTTTTGCTGATTGCTCTCTTAAGTCTTTGTACATACCACCTTGTATTATTCCGAATAATGCTTGGTTTTCTGTATTTTTATGAGCTTCTTTACATCTTTTTAACCATCTAGTTGTTCTTTCTAAAGAGTTTTTAACATACTCTCTATCTGCTGGGTATGGAGCACATTCATCAAATGCCATCATTATATCTGAACCTAAAGCATTTTGTATTTCCATAGCCTTTTCTGGAGATATAAAGTGTTTAGAACCATCTATATGAGATCTAAAGTGAACTCCTTCTTCAGTTATTTTTCTAAGTGGTCCTAGTGAAAATACTTGGAACCCACCACTATCTGTTAATATTGGTCTATCCCAATTCATAAATTTATGAAGTCCACCTGCTTCTTTTACTAAATCATGACCTGGTCTCATATATAAGTGATATGTATTACTTAATATTATTTGAGATCCTATTTCTTTTAATTCTTCTGGTGTCATTGCTTTAACTGTTGCTTGAGTTCCAACAGGCATGAATATGGGTGTTTCTATTACTCCATGAGGAGTGTGTAATCTACCAAGTCTTGCACCACTTTGTTTACAAGTTTTTATAAGTTCGTATCTTATTGCACTCATACTGCTCTCCTTATTATTGTCAAATTTTTAATATATTCTATTTTTATCTAAACATATATTTTAATTATTAACTAACTGCATCATTTTTGTGATTATCTAAACTTTTATCTTTTATCCAGTTATATACTCTATGCATAGTAGTTTTTCTTTCACTATCTGTCATTAAATATTTTTTAATAGCAAATATACATCCTATAGCTATTATCCCTAAAAGTAAATCTCCCATACCTGATGTTTTTGGAAGTAATATAAGCTTTCTAGCTATGGCATATAATAATACTTCTAATAGTGCACCTGGAATATGTAGAGACAACATAACTACTAACTCTACTCCTATAACTAGTAATAATGCTTCTGCTAAAAATGCATTTAATTGACTGTACTCAACTGGATTTGCAAAATCAACTATATACGCAGTGTAAACACTTCTTACTAAGTCAATCATTCCTAAGAATATAATAATTATTAATACTATTGATAAGGCTGTTTCAAAAGCCTTTGATACTTTTAATAATAATCTACTTTCTTTTTCTACCATAATTATCTCCCTAATTATTTTATAAACATTGCATCCCCAAAACTAAAGAATCTGTATTTATTTTCAACTGCGCATTCATATGCATTTAATACATTTTCTTTACCTGCTAAGGCACTTACTAACATTATTAATGTTGATTCAGGTAAATGGAAATTAGTTATTAAATTATCAACAACCTTAAATTCATATCCTGGATAAATAAATATTTTAGTCCATCCAGAATCTGCTTTCATTTTACCATTTTCATCTGCTACAGATTCAATTGTTCTAGTACTAGTAGTTCCAACAGTAATTACTCTTTTACCACTTTCTTTTGCTTTATTAATTTTATCTGCAGCTTCTTGTGTAACCATATAGTATTCTGAATGCATATCATGTTCTAATACATCCTCAACTTTTACTGGTCTAAAAGTTCCAAGACCTACATGTAGTGTTACAAAGGCTATATCAACACCTTTATCTTTTATTTTTTGCAGTAATTCATCTGTAAAGTGTAATCCTGCTGTTGGTGCTGCAGCTGACCCATTATGTTTTGAGTAAACTGTTTGATATCTTTCTCTTTCTTCTAATCTTTCTGTTATATATGGAGGTAGTGGCATATTTCCAAGTTCATCTAAAACTTCTTCAAAAATGCCTTCATATTCGAATTTAACAATTCTTGCTCCATCATCACCCATGCCTACAACTTCTGCTATAAGTTTTCCTTGTCCAAAAGAGAATCTAGTTCCTATTTTGGCTCTTTTCCCTGGTTTAACTAAAGTTTCCCAAGTATCATCTTCATTTCTTTTTAATAAAAGAAATTCTATTTTTCCACCTGTATTTTCTTTTTCACCTATTAATCTAGCTGGTATAACTCTTGTATCATTTAATACAAGACAATCGCCAGGATTTAAATAGTCAACAATATCTTTAAATACCTTATGACTAATTTCACCAGTTTTTTTATCTAGTACCATTAGTTTAGAACTTGATCTATCTAATATAGGTACTTGAGCAATTAATTCTTCAGGTAAATCAAAATAAAAATCGCTTGTTTTCAATTTTAAACGTCCTTTCAAAATATAGTACTTAATAAAATATACAATTAACATAATATCAAAAAATTTATATTTTTTCTACTATAAGAAATTTAATCAACTTCTCTATTAATATTATTTACTTTTGAGGATAATTTATATTTAAATGTTTATATGCATTTGGCATAGCAATTCTTCCTCTTGGACTTCTATTTATAAATCCAAGTTGAAGTAAATATGGTTCATAAACATCTTCTATAGTATTTCTATCTTCTCCAATGGAAGCTGCCAGAGTATCTAAGCCTACTGGTCCACCCTTAAATTTATTTATTATAGTAAGGAGTAGTTTTTCATCAACATAATCTAGACCTAAACTATCCACACCTATCATTTGTAGTGCCTTATCTGCTACTTGTGAAGTTATATTTCCATCAGCCCTTACTTGAGCATAATCTCTCACTCTTTTTAAAAGTCTATTGGCTATTCTTGGTGTTCCTCTAGAACGTTTTGCAATTTCCATAGCTCCTCTATGTTCTATTTCTGCCCCTAGTATGTTAGCTGATCTTATTACTATATTTGTTAATTCTTCCACTGTATAATAATCCAGTTTGCAAATAACTCCAAATCTATCTCTAAGTGGATTTGTAAGCATACCTGCCCTAGTTGTAGCTCCAATCAAAGTAAATTTAGGTAAATCAAGCCTTATACTTCTTGCTGATGGACCTTTTCCTATAACAATATCTATACAATAATCTTCCATAGCAGGATATAAAACTTCTTCTACACTTCTATTTATTCTGTGAATTTCATCTATAAATAAAACATCATTTTCATTTAAATTAGTTAATATGGCTGCTAAATCTCCAGCTCTTTCTATGGCTGGTCCCGATGTAATTCTTAAATTTACACCCATTTCGCTGGCAATTATACCTGCTAATGTAGTTTTTCCAAGACCAGGTGGTCCATATAAAAGAACATGGTCTAGTGGTTCATTTCTACTTTTTGCAGCTTCTATAAATATAGATAACTGCTCTTTTGCTTTTTCTTGTCCTAAATAATCATCTAAAAATTTAGGTCTTAAATTGTTTTCTATATCCACATCATCATGTTGCTTACTTGATGTGATAATTCTATCTTCATCTTCAAATCCGTACAATTAACTTTCCCCCT
>JABLTO010179935.1_pt1 | contig 48457 bp, 36 predicted proteins | sample 7160091 | NCBI WGS metagenome assembly JABLTO01 (sample SAMN14651225, study PRJNA627086) | human gut metagenome | isolation source: feces | host: Homo sapiens
AGCGTATCTTTAAACTGCTCGACGAGGAACCGGAAACTGACGACGGCTATGTCACTCTCGTGCGTGCCAGAAAAGAAAACGGTCAGATCGTTGAATCCAAAGAGCGTACCGGTATGTGGGCATGGAAGCATACCCATCAGGCAGACGGCAGTGTCGATTATATCGAACTGAAAGGTGACGTGGTCTTTGATGATGTCGATTTCGGTTATAACCCGGATAAGATCGTGCTCCACAATGTAGACCTCTATGCAACACCGGGTCAGAAGATCGCATTTGTCGGAAGTACCGGTGCCGGAAAGACCACGATCACAAACCTGATCAACCGTTTCTACGATATCCAGGATGGTAAGATCCGTTACGATGGCATCAACATCAACAAGATCAAAAAAGATGACCTGCGCCACTCTCTCGGTATCGTACTGCAGGATACACACCTGTTTACCGCAACCGTGATGGAAAACATCCGTTATGGAAAACTTGACGCCACCGATGAAGAAGTCATTGCAGCGGCAAAACTTGCCAACGCCGACACCTTTATCCATCAGCTTCCGGACGGTTACAACACACTTTTAACCGGTGACGGTGCCAACTTAAGTCAGGGACAAAGACAGCTTCTCGCCATTGCGCGTGCTGCGATTGCAGATCCGCCGGTACTGATCCTCGACGAGGCGACCAGTTCGATTGATACCAGAACCGAAAAGATTGTTCAGGACGGTATGGATAAACTGATGGCAGGACGCACCACATTCGTGATCGCCCACCGCCTCTCCACCGTTAAAAACAGTGACTGTATCATCGTATTAGAGCAGGGACGCGTCATTGAGCGCGGTAACCATGACAAACTCATGGAAGAAAAAGGAAAATACTATCAGCTTTACACGGGAAATCTTGCGGAAGGCTAACATTTTGCATGAAAAACGGGCATATATAAAGCGAAAACTTTATATATGCCCGTTTTAGTCTCCATTTTGGGTCAAACTCACAAACATTCTATAATTCTGAACGAATCTGTTTCCTCCACGGCAGAACGATATGCTCCGGCAGGTGTCCTTTCACGGTTTCTGCCCCGGAACAGATCTTATCTGCACAGCATAAGATCCAGCCTTCCATGTATTTTGGCGGAACGATATTTAATGGAAACATATGACATTTTATCATATCCTTCTCTATCTCGTTCAAATCCGGGATATCACAGGCTGCATTCTCACACGCCTTTTTTGCATGATGAAATCCATGCCATTTATGTGACGCATCTTTTTCGTGCCAGTCATACAAAAAATAATCATGCAGCAGCGCACCACGGATCAGCGAGTGGATATCCACAGGTGCATTCATTTTCAGTGCCAGATAGTAGCTGAAATATGCAACCGACACGCTGTGGCGAAATACACTGGTGTCACCATGCTGCATATAGCGATGAGACTCTAACAGGCGGGACTGCCTGCAGAGTTCCTCTAAGGTGTCATAAAAGTATTTTTCCTGCTCGTCGGATAAATGATAGGTCATTTTGCTCCTTCTTTCCATGCTATTCAATAAAACAGTTACCTGGGCGAAACTCTGCTTTAGGCTGTGAACGTTGTGGGAAATTGACAGCTGAAACGAAAGCACGCTCTCGCTGCGTGTCGCTCGTAGCGGATACTAAGTGACCAAAATACAGTCACTAAGTACCGACGGCTCCCCAGCACTTTCTTTTTCATCTGTCAATTTTCCACAACATCGCCAGTTCATGAATGAGTTTCGCAATTATCTTAGTATATGCACGCATAAACAAGATTGTCAAGCTATCGCAAAAATATGAGGACTTTTTTCAGTCCTCATATTTTTATACACATGATGTTGGTATCAAATATAATACCTTACAGTAACTCTTTTAATATCTGGTTCACAAGCGCCGGGTTTGCTTTTCCTTTCATGGCTTTCATGGTCTGTCCGACTAAGAATCCGATTGCCTTTTCTTTGCCGTTATGGTAATCCTCAACCGACTGTGGATTTTCTGCTAATATTTTCTGTACTGTCTCACGGAGTGCACCCTCGTCGTTGACTGTCTTTAAGCCTTTCTCTTCAACATATTTTTCCGGATCAATGTCATCTTTAAAGATCAGTTCGAATACTTCCTTTGCGACCGTGTTTGTAATGGAACCGGAATCGGCAAGATTGATCAGTTTTGCAAGATTGACCGGACGGGCCGCCCTGCGGGCCCCTATCCAGCCCCCTGCACAAACAAACCGAGAAAGGCGGAACTGCCATGACCGATGCCATGCTGACCCCTTGGGGCGAAGCCCTTGACCGGGAACACCCCCTGCCGGAATACCCCCGGCCGCAGCTTGCGAGAAACAGCTACCTGAACCTGAACGGCGTGTGGCAGTATGCCATCACCAATGCCCCCGAAATGCCCGCCGCCATGCAGGGGGAGATCGTGGTTCCCTTTTCACCGGAGACCCCGCTTTCCGGGGTGGGGCATATTTTGCAGCCCGATGAATATTTGTGGTACCGCCGCACCGTCACCCTGCCGGAGGGCTTTTTCCGGGGCGGCCGGCTGCTCCTTCATTTCGGGGCGGTGGACCAGTGCTGCACCGTGTGGATCAACGGCAGAGAGGCCGCCGCCCACACCGGGGGCTACCTGCCCTTCACCGTTGATGTGACCGGCCACATGACCGGAACCGATTTTTTACTGGAGCTGCGGGTGACCGACCCCACCGATACCGGCTGTCTTTCCCGCGGGAAGCAGCGGCTAAAAAACGGCGGCATATGGTACACGCCGCAGTCCGGCATCTGGCAGACGGTTTGGATGGAGTGCGTCCCGGAAAACTACCTGCGCACGCTGCGCATCACCCCGCGGCCGGAAGCCGGAACCGTTCATTTTGCGCTGGCGGCGGATGCCCCCGAAAATGCCGGGATCACCGTGCGGAAAGAGGGAAAAACGGTGGCTGCGGGACAGACCGATGCAGCCGGTGAACTGACCCTGACCCTCCCGCCGGAGGCGCTGCGGCTGTGGAGCCCGGAGGACCCGTTCCTTTACGATGTTTCCATCGTCCTGCCGGGCGGCGACCGGGTGGAAAGCTACTTCGGGATGCGTTCCTTCGGCATCGGGCGGGACGAAAAGGGACTGCCCCGCCTGCTGCTGAACGGCCGTCCCTATTTCCACAACGGCCTTTTGGATCAGGGCTACTGGAGCGACGGCTATTACACCGCTCCCGCCGATGAAGCGATGATCCACGACATCGCCGAAATGAAACGGCTGGGCTTTAATATGCTGCGAAAGCACATCAAGGTGGAGCCGCTGCGCTGGTACTACCATTGTGACCGGCTGGGGATGCTGGTCTGGCAGGATATGGTGAACGGCGGCGATGCCTATTCCCCGCTGTCCATCTACGTTTTTTCCAATCTCGGGCTGCGGGTCAAGGACGATCACTACCGCTATTTTTCCCGCAGCGATGCAAAGGGTCGGGCGCACTATGTGGAGGAGCTGGGGCAGCTGGTGGAGCTTTTGTATAATACCGTCAGCCTGGCGATGTGGGTGCCCTTTAACGAGGGCTGGGGGCAGTTTGACGCCCTGAAGGCGGTTCAGGCGATCCGCCGACGGGATGCGACCCGAACCATCGACCATGCCAGCGGCTGGTATGACCAGGGCGGCGGCGATATTAAGAGCATCCACTGGTATTTCCGGCCGTACCGTCACCGGCAGCCCCCGGGGGAGCAGCGGCCCGTTTGCCTGACCGAATACGGCGGCTACAACTGCGCCGTTCCCGGGCACTGCCGGGGGGAAAAGCATGAATTCGGGTATAAAAAAATCGCCGACCCGGCGGCCTTTAACCGGGCGTTCCGAAGGCTGATGGAGGAGCAGATCATCCCCGCAAAGGCCGGCGGACTGGCGGCCGCCGTTTACACCCAGTTAAGTGACGTGGAGGGCGAGCTGAACGGCCTGCTGACCTACGACCGCAAGGTCAGCAAGGCAGATGAGGCGCTTTTCCGGTCGGTGAACCGCCGGCTGGGGGAGGACTGATAAGCGGGATATTATAACCCCGAAAGCAGGAAGGGAGATGGGTGCGATGGCCAGTATTTACGATGTGGCGCGGGCAAGCGGTGTTTCCGCCGCAACTGTCTCTCATGTGCTGAACCACAGCCGATATGTAAGCCCCCAAACCACACAGCGGGTGCTGGAGGCCGCAGAAGCACTGGGGTATCAGCCCCGGAAGCGGCGCGGTGATGTGGAGGACAGGACCCTATCTCCCCGGCAGGGGATCATGGGGTTTATCATTGACCGGGGACTGCTGACGGTGTGCGGCTGCCGTGCCTATGTGCGGATGGCCCGGCATTATGACTGGATCACCATTTCGGTGGATGGGGTGCTGACCGAACGGCAGCTGCTGCGCTACATCAAGGAGTACCACTTGAGCCGGGTGTTGATCCACCAGTCGGTGGAATACCGGTATGGGGAGCAGCTGTTCCCCGCCGAGGGGGCCGAAAGCGTTATTTTGCTGAACCAGCAGCCCTGCACCCCGGAGCGAGCCGGCTTCCGGCATTTTACACTGGACTATGAAACCGCCGTTACAATGGCGCTGGAGCATCTCATCCGATGCGGGCACACCAATATTACACTGGTAGGCGGCAGCCTGAACAGCTTTTGCCGACGGCAGATTTTGCAGGCGCTGCACCGCTGTGCCGAGCTGCATGACCTGCGGCTGGGAGAGGATAACATCCTGTGGCTGGGAAAAGCGGGCCGGGAGAGTATTTTGCCGCAGGAGCTGGGAACCGCCGTTATTTCGCTGGGCGGGCCGGGCTCCATTGCCGTGAGAAGGTGCTGCCTTGCCGCAGGAAAACGCATCCCGCAGGATTTTTCGTGGGTGTCCGTCGATGATGACGATTTTACGCAGGTTTACAGCGAGGATATTACCCACGTCCGACTGGATCCTGCCGTATTTCGCGCCGGGATCGAGGACCCGCCGGGGAGCGACAGCCCGGTGATCTGCCGCCCGGAATTTTTGATCCGGCATTCCACCGGGATGCTGCCGAAGGACCCCTACGGTCAGCTGGCCTGCCGGGAAAATGCCGTCAATCTTTCCATTACCGAAAAGATGCTGCTGCAAAAGAAGGGCTGCCGGGTGGGGGTATCCTTTGCACAGGCTGATACTCTCTATTCCCAGATGATCCTGCAGGGAATCCGGGAGGTGGCCGCCAACCTGAACTTTGAGCTGCTGCCGGTGCAGGATGCCCGACTGACCCAGACGCTGGAAGAAAGCCAGCTGGTGTGGCTACTGCAAAACGGCGCCGAGGCGGTCATCAGCGTTTCCAACGACCACACCGAGATGGCGGGACCGTTTGACCGTATTTCCCGCAGCAGCCGCGTACCGCTGATCCTCGGTTCTCATCTGCCCGCTATTCTGTCCCCTACCGCCTATTATTCCTGCGTAACCACCAACGATGAGGAAAAAGGCAGACAGGCAGCGCAGTTTTTGGCGGAGCAGATGCTGCCGCGTGGACTGCAGCGGCTGATCCTCATTACCGATAAAAGAACCAATATGGACTCCCAGCGATGTATGCAGGCGCTGCTGACGGTGCTTTCCGGCGATTACCCCCTGATCCGGGTGCTGGAGCAGGTAACGGTGCAGAGCAGCTACGGACTGCAGGCTTTCCGGCAGCTATATGAGCAGTACCCCGATATGCAGGGGCTGTATGTGCAGGATGCGGGCGTTGCCGCCGAGATCAGCCGGTTTTTGTGCGCCTGCGGGCGGGAGGATATCGTGATAGTGACAAGCCAGCTGAACAGCACCATTGCAAACCAGATTTTGCAATCGGCGGGCGGCTGGGTGGGTTTGGTGTCCTCCCGGCCGCTGGAGTTGGGACATCTGATGGCCTATGCCGCCGGGTGTGCCATTCTGGGCAAGAAGATACCGAAATACGTTGCGGTGGACCCCATCACCCTGAACCGGCAGAATGTCGAGGAGCTTTGGCCCATCCTGACCCAAAGCAGACTGAAATAAAGGCCGCCCGCCGGCGGCATGTATAAACGCAAACGGCTCCCGACTTTCGTCGGGGGCCGTTTGCCGGTGTTCGACCCTCTTGAGGAGACAGTCTGTTATCGAAAGAGAGAGAGACCTTATTTTACTTCGGAGCTATCGGTGGTTTCCGCAAGGACTTCCACATCGCCCTTTTCCCTCACCAGTGCCTTGGTAAGCAGACCCATGACCAGTGCGGTAGCCAGAGCAGTCAGGCTGATGAGCGGACCGCCGGTGATGGCGTTGGTGCCGAGATTGATGGCAAGACCGCCGATGCCGCAGACCAGAATTGCGCTGACGACGTAGAGGTTCTTATTGTCATTGAGGTCGACCTTCGACAGCTGATTGAGGCCGGAGACGGCGATGAAGCCGTACAGAGCGATACAGGCGCCGCCCATAACGCACTTGGGGATGGAATTGATGAGAGCGACAAACGGTGTGAGGAAGGAGAGCAGCATGCAACCCAGCGCCGCTGTGCCGATGGAAATCACGGAGGCGTTGCCGGTGATGGCTACGCAGCCGATGGACTCACCGTAGGTGGTATTGGCAGCACCGCCGAAGAAGCCGCCGACAGCGGAACCGATACCATCGCCCAACAGGGTGCAGTCCAGACCGGGATCGGTGATGAGGTCACGGTTGACGATTGCGCCGAGGTTTTTGTGGTCAGCAATATGCTGGGCCAGCTCGACAACTGCGATGGGAACAAAGGTGGTGGCGATATTGCCGATGGCTGCGCCATCCAGCGGGTACATCCCGTTGGTCTTGATCGCCTGCAGGAAGGTGAACTTGGGGTAATCCAGAATGGAAGTGAAGCCGAAGGGCTCGAAGGCCGCCTTGAAGGAATCGAAGGAGAGGATCTGCAAAGCGGGGATATTGGCGGCGGAGCCGATGAGGGTGAGAACCAGTGCAAGGACATAGCCCACGCCGATGCCAACGATGAAGGGGATCAGCTTGAGGGTCTTGGAGCCCTTGATGGATACGAGGACGATGGCAAAGAAGGTCACTACGCCCACCCCAATGGTGATGAGGCTGTAATTGGATCCGCCGTTGGTCGCCATCCAGCCGGTGGCCGTCCCGGAGAGGGAAAGACCGATAAGGGTGATGATGGGGCCGATGATAACGGCGGGCATGAGCCGATTGACCCAAGCGGAGCCGGAGACCTTGATGATAAGGGCGATGACAACATAAACGAGGCCGGCCAGCGCTACACCGATGATAACGCCCCAGTAGCCGTAGTTCATGCCGATAACGGCCTGATATGCACCGAGGAAGGTGAACGAGGAGCCAAGGAATACGGGGCTTCTCTTTTTGGAGAAGAAGATGTAGACCAGCGAGCCGATACCTGCGCCGAACAATGCGGCAGCGGGATCGAAGGTCAGGGTCGTTCCATCCGGCATTGTGTAGGTGGACATCAGGATGGGAACAAGCAGGGTCGCTGCCATGATCGCGATCATCTGCTGGAATGCGAATACGATCGTTTCTTTGGTCTTTGGCTTATCACCGATATCATAGATAAGCTTCATGTGGTTTACCTCCATTTCATATTTTATGATACTCCCGGTGCGTCGAGGAAGGCCGTGGCGCCGCAGGAAATTTCATACAACCGGTTTGCCGGGGAGTGGGGTATGCCGAGATGCTTATGGGATTACAGCCGATATTCTGTTTTGGGTTTACAGCAGGGTGGCTTCGCGCTTGAAGGAGGCGATGACCTTGCCGCGGCGGATGACGTAGGGGCGGGAGGCGCGGATGCGGATGGCATCGTGGACGTTGGGGGCTTCGATGATGTTGAGGTCGGCGTCATTGCCCACGGCGATGCCGTATTTCGCATCGGGATCGAAGACACGGGCGGAACGGCTGGTGATCATCTCCCACATGATGCGGGCGGTTTCCGGGGTATTGTACTGGGCGCAGTAGCAGCCCACCAGGCCGTAATCCAGGGGATCGCCGGTGCCGTAGAGATGGAAGCCGTCGCAGATGGTATCCTGTGCGGTGACGACGTTGATGCCCATATCCACCATTTCACGGATGCGAGTCACGCCGCGGGTGCGGGGCTCCTGATCGATTCCCATGATGGCGAGGGTCTGGGTGTTGGCGCAAACGTTGACGTCCGCCTTTTTGAGCATCTTCATCACCTTGATGGCGTGTGCCTGGTTCTGATAGGCGATGGAGGTGCAGTGGCCGCCGGTGACACGTCCCTGCCAGCCGCGCTGCATGGTGAGCCATGCGGTGTATTCCAGGGAACGGTCGAACATATCCTTGGACTGGTCGATGTGCATATCCATGAGGGCGCCGTATTTTTCGGCCATCTTGAAGCAGATGTCCACATGCTCACGGGAATGCTCATCCAGCATTTCGGCCGCAGGCATACCGCCCACTACATCGCAGCCCATATCCATGGCACGCTCCATCAGCTTTTCGGCGCCGGGGTCGCAGATGATACCCTCCTGCGGGAAGGCGACCAGCTGCAGGTCGCAGATGTCCTTGGTGGCTTCCTTGGCGATGAGCAGACCCTTTACGGCGTTGAGCTCGGGGTCCAGCGTGCTGATATCGATATTGGAGCGCAGCTTGGTGGTACCGTACATGACACATTCCCGGATGGCACGGGTGGCACGGGCGGCAACGTCCTCGGGGGTGTATTTGCGGATGCGCTCGTGCATGACGAAGATGGAGTCCTCGAGGGTTTCCTCGGTGGAGGAGATCCAGTTCTTCTTGCCGAAGCTCTGGCGGCCCTGCTCGTAAGAGGTGTAGGCCTTATCAAAGTGCATATGGGTATTGACAAAGGTGGGGCAGGCCATCTTTCCCGTTGCATCGATGGTTTCAACGCCGGCGGGGCCTTCGATATGCTCGGCGATCTCCTGGTATTTGCCGTCATCGCCGATGAGGATATCAACGATTTTTCCGGTTCCGTCCAGATTGGCATTCTTGATGAGTAACATGTGACTACCTCCGTTTTTAATAAGTCGGTACTTGAAATATAGAGGAAATCCGGCGGTTTGTCAACGCCGGTATCGGCTTTTTCGATTATAAAACGGGAGAGATTTTGGCTAATATGCATAGAGGAATGGGGATATGTTGCGCAACATTCCGCCATGCTTCGCCGCTTTCGGCGCTCCGGGGGGAAGTTCTGCCTAAAAATGCGCCCGAAAAGTGTGAAATGTGATTCCCCTGTAAAATTTGCGGGGTTCCCGCCGGGAGAGAGGGTTTGACGGCAGGGGGCGGCTCCGCTATAATGGGGGTGACGCATCACTGCGAAAGGACAAAAGGAGGCCGGAAACATGGAACAGACTGCAACGGCGAAAAAGGGACTCAAGAAGGGCTGGCGGATCGTGCTGACGGTGCTGGCGGTGCTGCTGATCATCTATGCGGTGATGGGACTGCTGCCCCGCAGGAAAAACTATTCCCTAACGAACCCGATGATGAAGGAGGGCGACCTGCCGCTTCTCATTGCGCACGGCGGCGGGAATAAGGAATTCCCCGATAACACGCTGGAGGCCTTTTATAATGCGTACAGCGTGGATAAAAACGTGATGATGGAGACCGATGTTTCCATCACCAAGGACGGCGTGCTGATCCTTTCGCACGATACCACCCTTGACCGCAAGACCAACGTGACCGGCAGCATCGTGGACTGGAATTACAGCGACCTCATCGCGCAAAAGGTGGACTTCAGCTATACCAATCCCACCGAGGGCGGGGTGTTAAGCGGTGACCGGGTGCGCTTTGCCGATGAAAACGACGGCCGGCGCTTCCCCACCGATGTGGAATACCCCGAGGGCATCGCCCCGCGGGATGAGACGGTGTTCCTGGCGACCACGCTGGAGGAGCTGATGACCGCCTTCCCGAACAACCGCATCAATGTGGAGATCAAGCAGAGCGGCGAGCTGGGCATGAAGGCGATGAAAGAGGCGCTGCGCCTGATGGAAAAATACGATGCGTGGGACCGTGTGGTGCTGGCAAGCTTCCACAATGAGATATACGACGAATACCAGCGGCTGCAAAAGGCCGGCGAGGTGCCGGATGGCTTTATGTGCTCGCCCGGGGTGGCGGGGGTAGCGAAATTCTACCTGCTGCAGCTGTTTAACGCCGACCTGTTCCACAGCGACGGGATGTGCGTCTTCCAGCTGCCCACCAAGTATTCGGTCATCACGCTGGCCACCGAACGGCTGGTGCAAAGGATGCATGACCATAATCTGGCGGTACACTTCTGGACCATCAATGACCCAAAGGAGATGCGGTTTTTGATCGGCATCGGGGCAGACGGCATTATGACCGACTACCCCCACCGGCTGGCAGAGGTGTATGCCTCCTACGGGAAATGACGGCACCGAAAGGCTTGATTTCATCGGCCCGGCTGTGATATACTGTTTATTCGAAGGAGTGAGCCGGACAACAGCGGGCGGGGAACCGAAAGGCCCCGCGTGAGGAAAGTCCGAGCTCCACAGGGCAAGGATAACTGCTAACGGCAGCCGGCGGCGACGCCCGGGAAAGTGCAACAGAGAGATACCGCCCCGCAAGGGGTAAGGGTGGAAAGGCGAGGTAAGAGCTCACCAGCTTTGGGGTGACCCAAAGGCTATGTAAACCCTATCCGGAGCAACACCAAGCGGGATCACAAGGGGGCGGCCCGTCCCGATCCCCAAAAGAGTGGCTTGAGCCTGTTGGCAACAGCAGGCCTAGATAGATTGTTGTCCCAGACAGAACTCGGCTTACAGGCTCACTCCTTCCCCGCAAAAGTAAAACGGATCGAACCCGAAAAAGGGAACGATCCTTTTTATTTTGCCCGAGGGCACGGCGCACACCGCCGTGATGCACGCCATGCCCTGCTTTTTCAGCCAACCGGGCGGTAGCTGCCGCCCTCGATGCGGTAAAGCGAAGAAACGGGAGAAAGCGCCCGCAGGGACGAAACCGACAGCCCCGACGAAAAACGCACCGCCGTGCCGCAGCTGGCCTCCAGCGCGCGGGGACGGGGCATGAGCCGGTACGGGATGCCCCGGCGGGAAAGCGCCCCGGCATACGCCAATGCCTGCATCTGGTTGGGGAAGGTTGCAAGGTACTGCATGGTACTGCCCCCTTTATGGGCGATTGGAGGCCACAGGCCCCATGACATCCTATGCGGCGGCGGGGAAATGCGCCCCCGCACCGGGAAAAGCCGGGGGACATAGGCTATATCGGGGTGCTACTTGTATTTGCCGGGTGGCCGTGCTACAATGGCAACAGATACTATATTCCCGCAGGAGGAGAACGGAGGAGCATATGAAACAGATCTATCTGGATAATGGGGCGACCAGTTTCCCCAAGGCGCCGGGCGTCGGGCAGGCCATGAAGGATTATATCGAGAAGGTGGGGGTCAACGTCAACCGTTCCAGCTACCGCGCTACGGCCGAAGCGGCGCTTTCCACCCTGACCGTGCGGGAGGACCTGTGCCGGCTGTTCGGTGCGGGCGATGACCCGAGCTATGCCATTTTTACCAGCGGGGTCACATTGAGCCTGAATATGATCATGAAAGGGGTGCTGCGTCCCGGCGATCATTTGATCATCAGCGGGATGGAGCACAATGCGGTGGCACGCCCTGCCATGCAGCTGGAGGCGGCCGGGGTCAAGGTGTCCATCGCCTCGTGCGATGAGGACGGTGTGCTGCGGCTCGAGGAATTCGAGAGGCTGTTCACCCCCCAAACCCGGCTGGTGGTGATGCAGTACGCCAGTAACGTCAGCGGGACAATTCAGCCCATTGGGGAGATCGGGGTCATCTGCCGCAGGCACGGGGTGCTGTTTGCGGTGGACAGCGCGCAGGCGGCCGGGCATTTTACCTTTGATATGCAGAAGCTCGGAATTGACGCCCTGTGCTTTACCGGGCATAAGGGGCTGCTGGGGCCCTCCGGCATCGGCGGATTTGTGATGAATGAGGCGATGAACAAGGCACTGACGCCGCTGATTGCGGGCGGCACCGGCAGTATGTCGGCCTCGCTGGAGATGCCCCCTACCCTGCCCGACCGCTACGAGGCGGGCACGCCCAACCTGCCGGGCATCATGGGGCTGGGGGTGGCGCTGCGCTACCTGCTGGAGGTGGGGCCGGACGCCCTGCACAAGCGGGAAATGGCGCTGACCGACCGGTTCCTGACGGGGCTGCGGGGGAATGAGCACATCCGTGTGCCGGGGCCTGCTGATGCCAGGGGGCGGGTCGGAGTCATTTCGGTGGACTTTTTGCGGCAGGATAACGCCGAGGTGGCGTTCCAGCTGGAGGAGCAGTATGGCATTCTGACCCGGTGCGGGCTGCACTGCGCCCCGCTGGCGCACAAGACGCTGGGGACCTATCCCGAGGGGACGGTGCGGTTTTCGGTGGGGTATGCCACCACCGAGGAGGAAGTGGACGCGGCCATTCGGGCAATCCACGATTTGGCGTGAAAGAGATAACGGGTGCGGGGAGGGAGGCGGCCCGCAGGGCCGGCGGCGAAGCCGCCGTAGGCGGGGCGAAGCCCCGCCAAGCCCGCCCGGAGGGCGGGCTGCCCTGCGGGCCGCCTATTCCGCACAGACCCGAAAAAGCAGAAAAATCCGGAGCCTTGTTTTGGAAGGCTCCGGAGCTTTTTTTATTTGACATAGAGGGAGCAGCCCTGCTCCTTTTCCACGTGACCGATGATGGCGGCGCCGGGGACCTTATCGCACTGCTGCAGCTCATCAAGGAGCTTTTCGGCATCCCGGGCATCCACGGCGATGAGCAAGCCGCCGGAAGTCTGCGGGTCGTAGAGGATATCCTGCATATACAGCGGGACACTGTCAGCAAAGCGGGCGGTGGGGCCGGCAAACTGGCGGTTGCGGTAGGCGCCCTCGGGGATGAGCCCCATTTCCGCCAGCGGGCGGACGCCCGGCAGCACCGGTACCTTGCTGCTGTCGATGGCGATGGTGAGGTCGCTGCCGCGGGCCATTTCGGTGGCGTGACCCATCAGCGCAAAGCCGGTGACGTCGGTCATGCTGTGAACACGGTACTTTTGCGCGATCTCACAGGCGTATTTATTGAGGGTCGCCATCTGCCGCACGGCACGCTGGTACAGCTCCGGCGGGGCCAGCTCGGCACGGTTGGCGGTGGTGGTAATGCCGATGCCCAGCGGCTTGGTGAGCAGCAGGACGTCCCCCTCCAGCGGGGTGCAGTTCATGCGGATCTCATCGGGGCGGGCAAAGCCGGTGACCGAAAGGCCGTATTTAGGCTCCTGGTCATTGATGGTGTGGCCGCCGGCGATGACAACGCCCGCCTCATAGGCTTTTTCGTAGCCGCCGCGCAGCACCTCGTGAATCATTTCCTTGGACATTTGCGGGGTTACGGTCATGATATTGAGTGCAATTTTTGGGGTGGCACCCATGGCGTAAACATCGCTGATGGCATTGGCCGCGGCGATCTGCCCGAACATGAACGGGTCATCCACGATAGGCGGGAAAAAGTCCAGCGTCTGCACAATGGCAAGGTCGTCACTTACCTTATAAACGGCGGCGTCATCGCTGGTATCGTAGCCCACCAGCAGGTTTTCATCCCGCACGGTGGGAATGCCCTGCAAAATCTGGCTCAACATCCCGGCGCCTACCTTGGCACCGCAGCCCCCGCAGGAGGCCAGCTTGCTCATTTTAATATCGCCCTGCATTTATTTTCCCTCCAGTAGTTTGGTATAGTATAGCACGCCCTCCAAAATGCCGCCGGCAATGGCGTTAGCCTTATCAGAAGGGGTAAAGCAGTTTTCCACCTTGCAGCGGGCGTCGATATCGCCGGATTTGAGTCCCTTGGTCACCGGGGTACCCTCCGGCAGCATCCCGCGCACGATACCGCCCATATTGGCATAGACCGGCTCCTCGCCGGCGTAGGCCACCAGCTGCCCCTTTTCCACCACATCGGTGATTTTCACCACGGGGTGCCAGATGCCGTCCGCTGTGGCGCGGATGATGCGCTCACCGCTAAACCCGCCGACGTTGCCGGGGGTTGCGGTATCGGGCTCGGGAGAGCCCTCGTAAAGGGTGCGGCCCATATCATGCCCGCGGTTGCTCTCCACGCAGAAATGACAATCCACGCCGGAGGTAAAGCCCGGCCCGATGCCCACCACCAGCGGTGCATCGGTGATTTTGGTGCCGATATTCTTTTTGGCGATGATGGCATCCACCAGTACGGCGGGCTGCAGCTTTTTCGCCTCCTTGTATTCCGGGTCGATAAGGATAGGGACCTCCCCTGCCCCCAAAATGCGGCGGGCGTCCTCGGCATCATGGGCCAGCCGGGCGGTAACGCCTGTCACCGTGGCGGTGCCGTCATATACCGCACGGGAAAACGCCACCGTACAACGCACCGTCGTGGGCTTTGCGATATCGGTGCAGACGACCTGAAAGCCGCACCGTTTGAGCCGGCAGGCGATGCCCGTGGCAAGGTCACCTGCACCCTTTATTACGATCAGCATATTCTATTCCTCCTATCGGGTCCAAACATGATATTCACCGGGCCGGTGCTGCAGCGCCGCGGCCACCACCCGCTGTACTCCGTTTTGCAGCAGGAATGCGGCCACCGCATCGGCCCCGCCGGGGGGTGCCGCATCCGCCTGATTGAGCAGCACCGCATAGGGGCGGTCGCCCACACCCTTGCGCTGCGCCAGCGGAGAGGACAGCAGCCGTGCCATTATTTCCGGGGTGACGGTCTCCTCCGGGGAAAGCCCGAACCGCAGTGCGGCAAGCTCCGGGCGGTGACAGACACGCCCCAGCGGCTGCCCCAGCGCCGAAAGCCCCGCCACCGCCACCACCGCATCCGCAAAGGGCGGGATGACCGGCTCGTGCTCGTTCGGGACCTTCAGCGGCAGGCCCTTGGTGCCGTCTGCTTCAATTATAACACGATCTGCAAGCTGCGGCAGCCTTTCCAGAAGCGGTGAGGGGCCGAACTTGTGCTCCTCGGCGGGCACCCCCACCGTCATCACGCGGTTGGTGATCAAAAGGTCGCTTAAAACGGCGGCATCATCGCCCATGTAGCCGTTCTGCCGGGGCGGGCGGATGTGGGTGGTGGTGGTCATCACGGCCGTTTCACCCCTGTGACGAAATTCCTCCCCCAGCGCAGCCATCAGGCTGCTTTTGCCGCCCCCGCCGATAATGGCGATGACCCGGGCGTTTTCCAGCCCGAGGGCCGTTATCGCCGAACGATTATCCATCTTCATGGCTCCTTTTCGTATGATACGATATCCTATTCAAAGAATAACACGCAGCCCTTGAAAAGTCAATCGATATCAGTCATAATAAGGTTATCAAGGAGTTATAAAGGAGGATTTCCCATGAGCAATAAAATTATGACCGCCAGCACCTCGGTGCGCATCCGTGTGGACGACGTGAAGGTGTTCGGGCCGGGCGTGGCGGAGCTGCTGGAGCGCATCGACCGGTGCGAGTCCATCCGTACCGCTACGATGGAGATGAAAATTGCGTACAGCAAGGCGTGGACCATGCTGCGCAGCTGTGAGGCGGCTTTGGGATATCCGCTGATCCAGCGCAAGGTAGGCGGCGCCGGCGGCGGCGGTTCCACCCTGACCCCCGAGGGGCGTTCCCTGCTGGAGCGTTACCGCCGGTGGGAGTCCGACTGCAAGGCCTATGCCAAGGAGCATCTTGCGGAGATCTTCCCGGAGGCTGCCGAATGAAACCGGCGCTGGTAGTGCTGGCGGCCGGGGCCTCCCGGCGGTTCGGCACGGAGAATAAGCTGCTGCAGCCGCTTTTTGGCAAGCCGCTGCTGTGCCACACGCTGGAGCGTGCCGCAGCGCTGCCCGTCGCCCGAAAAATAGCGGTTTGCTCGGCGGAGAGCGCCCCGCTGGCGGAGGCCGCCGGATTTACGGTGGTGCTGAACCCGCAGCCGGAGCTGGGGCAAAGCCACAGCCTGCGGATGGGCCTTGCGGCCTGCCGGGATACGGCCGGCTGCCTGTTTCTCACCGGGGACCAGCCCTTTATCACCGAGGAAACGCTGCAAAGGCTCATCGCCGCATGGCAAGGGGAGCCCGGCGGGATATGGGGCTGCGATTTTGAGGGCAGGTTCTCCATTCCGTCCATCTTCCCTGCTGCCGTTTACGGGGAGCTGCTGGCGCAGGACGGCGATGTGGGCGGCAGAGAGGTGATGCGTGCGCATCCGGAGCTGGTGCATACCATCCCCGCGCCCCCGCAGGAGCATTTTGATATCGATACCGTGGCGGACCTGGCCGCGGCACAGCAGAAATAACCGAGAAGGAGCAGCCGGCGGGCTGTTCCTTTTTTCTGTGCCGTACCCGCTATTATGCAAAAACACCCCCGTCCTTGCGGACGGGGGGCTTTTGTGTGAAACACGATGAGAAATGGAGCTGTCTTTTTTGGTAGAGTTCATCCTTTGATGAACCCCATTCCCTCAAGCTCTAACAGATAATTCAGTTAGTCTGAATTACTCTTTGAACTCGTAGTCCTTGCCGGGCAGGATAGCATTCAGGATGATGCCGAATACTGCAGCGCAGGCCAGGCCGCCGAACGAAACACCACCGACATGGATCGGATAGGTGTTGAAGCCCAGACCGGATACCATGATGATAGCAGCGACCAGAACGTTACGCATGTTAACGAAGTCAACCTGGTTCTCAACGATGGTACGGATACCGGTAGCAGCGATCATGCCGTACAGAACGAAGGAGATACCGCCGATAACAGCAGTGGGGATGGAGTTGATGACTGCCTCAAACTTGGGAGACAGGGAGAGGATGATAGCCATGACAGCAGCAATACGCATTACGAAGGGGTCGAATACGCGGGTCAGGGCTACTACGCCGGTGTTCTCGGAGTAGGTGGTGTTGGCAGGGCCGCCGAGCAGACCGGCCAGGGAGGTACCGATACCGTCGCCCAGCAGGGTGCGGGTCAGACCGGGATCAGCGATGTAGTTCTTGCCGGTGGTAGCGCCGATAGCCATAACGTCGCCGATGTGCTCAACCATGGCAGCAACGGCAACAGCCAGACCGGCAACGATAGCATCAGCATTGAACTTGGGCAGATGGAAGTTGGGAAGACCAAACCAAGCAGCAGAGCTGACACCATCGAAGGAAACAGCGCCCAAGATGATGGCAACGATGTAGGAAACGATCAGGGAGATCAGTACGGGGATGATCTTGATCATGCCCTTGCCCCAGGTATTGCAGATGATGATCACAACGATCGGAACAATACCGAGAGCCCAGTTGGTGAGCAGGTTGTTAACAGCAGAGCCAGCAAGGTTAATACCGATAAGGATGATCAGCGGGCCGCAAACAACGGGCGGGAACAGCTTCATAACTCTCTTGGTACCCAGAACCTTGATCAGGATAGCGAGAATTACATACAGACCGCCGGCAGCAACTACGCCGCCGGTAGCATACTCTTTGCCGTACTGGGGGATAATAGCACCATACATACCCAGGAAAGCAAAGGAGGAACCCAGGAATACGGGAACCTTGCCCTTGGTGATGAAGTGGAACCACAGGGTAGCAACACCAGCGCAGAACAGGGTAACAGAAGCGGACAGACCGACGATACCCTCGCCATAGCTATTGGTCAGAACGGGAACCAGAATGGTGGCGCCGAACATGGCGAAGCACTGCTGCAGGCCCATGATAATGGACTTGCCCCAGCCGAGTTCCTTACGAGCATCATAAATGCCGGTAATTTTAGTACTCATTAAATTTGCCTCCTCAATGATTTGGATTCTCCATTTCTCTTGGTCTACATAACCAAATGCTGTTGATTGGATGCATCGGCCTATGTACGTTTCGATGCAAACTTTTCGGGGGAACCCCCGGAAAGTCTCCACTCACCAGCACCATAATTATACCTTGTGTTCATAAAAAATTCAATCTCTTGCCCCCACTTTTCCCGATTTTAACAATTTACAGTTTTTTATATTGTGCATTTTGCTACCCGCCGTTGGGGAGATTCCCCAATATTTTACCCGGATCGGCATCATATGTTTGGATTGTTATAACTATATTACATGATTGATATGTAAGTATTGCACTAAAAACATGTCGTGTTTTCTCACTTTTTGCGCCCTTTGCAGCAAATCCACCCCCGGCAAGGGGGCAAAACAGGCAAATCCAGGGTGTAAAGATTTTGTTAATATACCACAAGGATACAGAAAACAGGCACCCGCCGCAAGGGGCAGGTGCCTGCATTTTCATTAGGGATGTGCCAAGGGAAGAATTACTTCTTCTCGGCGGCAGCCTTCTCCTGCAGTGCCTTCAGCATCCGCTCGGGAGTGATGGGCATCTCGGTGAAGCGGCAGCCGGTCGCGTTGTAGATCGCGTTGGCAATGGCGGGGGCGCCGGGAACCATTGCAGGCTCGCCGATACCACGGGCGCCATAGGGGCCGGTCTCCTCGGGATGCTCAACGCCCATGGCGATGAAGGTCTCGGGGGTATTATCGATGGTGGGGATCTTGTAGTCAACGAAGGACTTATTGAGAACCTTACCATCCTTGAGCTTCAGCTCCTCGTACAGTACGGTACCCAAAGCCTGCATCATACCGCCCTCTACCTGGGCCTTGTACAGCTCGGGGTTGACGATGTGGCCGGGGTCACAGCTCTCTACCATCTTCTTCACTTCAATAACGCCGGTCTCGGTATCGATCTCAACCTCGGCGCCGGCAGCAGCGGTGGTCCAGAAGGCTGCGGGCTTGGGAGAATAACCGGTAGCGGGATCGTAGTTGATGTTATTGGGCAGGGTGAAGGTACCCACACCGATGGCAGGGCCGCCGTAACCGGAACCGTCCTCAAATGCCAGACCCAGTGCCAGATCGGACATGGGCATACGGCTTTCGGGATGGTTGCGGTTGATGATCCAGCCGTCCTCGAGGTACAGCTCACGCTTGATGTAGCCCAGCTTGATCTGTGCGAGATCCAGAAGCTTTTCCTTCAGGTCCTCGGCAGCCAGCTTGATGGCGTTACCGGCGCAGTAGGTGATACGGGAGGCAACGGTCTGCCACTCGTAGGGGGTATGGTCGGTATCACCGGTACGGATGGTGAACTTGGAAGGATCGCAGCACAGAACCTCGGCGGCGATCTGGGTCAGAGCAGTATCGGAGCCCTGGCCGATATCATGACCGGAGGTCATCAGGAAGAAGGTGCCGTCCTCATTCATACGAATGATGGCAGCGGAGCCTGCGTTGGTGGGCTGGGAAGGAGACTTCCAGCCGCCGGCAATACCCTTACCGCGGACCTTGTGAGGACCGGAGGGAGCATCGCAGGGCTTATCGTACTCGATCGCCTCGGCGACCTGATCCAGAGCCTCGAGGAAGCCGCAGGACTTCATGATCTCGCCGGTACCGGTGGACTTGCCGGGGGCCAGACCGTTAACACGGCGGATCTCGATGGGATCCATGCCGATCTCCTTGGCTACTTCATCGATGTTCTGCTCGATACCGAAGTGGATCTCGCACATACCGAAACCACGGTAGGGGCCGCCTACGGGGTTGTTGGTGTAAACGCAGTAAGCGTCGGTCTTAACGTTGTCGAACTCATAAGGGCCGGTGGAAGCAAAACCGGAGGCCTTAACGATGTTTACGCCGTACTCGGTGTAGGCGCCGCCATCCCAGTAGAAGTCGTTCTGAACCGCCAGGAACTTACCGTCGCTCTTGCGAACTGCGGTCTTGATCTTGGTGTACAGACCCTGACGAACGTAGGAATTGACGAACTCTTCCTCACGGGTGTATTCCATCATAACGGGACGACCCTTGCAGTGCATGGCCAGAGGAATGATGATACCCTCGATGGTGGTACCGGCCTTGGCGCCGAAGCCGCCGCCCACGTAGGGGGAGATGATGCGCATCTTGTTCAGCGGGATATCAAAGGTGGCGGAAAGGGCCTGACGAACCGCGTAAGGAGACTGGCAGGAAGCCCAAACGGTGCACTTGCCGTCCGGCTCGTACTGGGCTACCGCGATGTGGTTCTCGATGGGGGTATGCTGAACATGGGGTACATGGTACTCATGCTCGGTGATGTAATACTCATCGGGATGCTCTTCGGCATACTTGAAGGCAGCATCGGCATCGCCCTTACGGATGATGTGATGGTGAGAGATATTGGTATGCGCCTGGGGATGGAAGATGGGTACTACTTTATAAGTATGCAGCTCGGGGTGGATGAGGACGGCGTCCTTGGCCATACCCTCCATGGGGTTGTTGATGACGGGCAGCGGCTCGTACTCAACCTTGACCAGCTCGCAGGCGGCCTCGGCGATCTCCGGGGTCTCGGCTGCAACGGCAACAACGGGCTCACCGCAGAACTTAACGGTATTGACTGCCAGGAAGTTTTTATCCTCCAGGTACAGACCGCCGCGCTTGGTGTAGTAGTCGCCGGTGATTACATCATGTACGCCCTTGAGCGCCTTGGCAGCGGAAACATCGATGCTGACGATCTTGGCATGGGCATAGGGGCTCTTTACACACTTGGCATACAGCATGCGGGGCCATTTCATATCGCCAACGTATTTGGCAGCGCCGGTAACCTTCTTAACGCCGTCTACACGCGGAACACTTACGCCAATATATTTACTCATTATTTGGCACCTCCATTCATGCGCTCGGCAGCGTCCTCGATCGCCTCAATAATTCTCTTGTAGCCGGTGCAGCGGCACAGGTTACCGGACATATAATGGGTGATCTCCTCACGGGTGGGGTGGGGATTTTCACGCAGCAGGGCGGTAGCGGAAACAACAAAGCCGGGCGTGCAGTAACCGCACTGCAGGGCAGCATGGTCAATAAAGGACTGCTGGATGGGAGACAGGTTGCCCTTCTCATCCGCAAAGCCCTCAACGGTCTCGAAGTGCTTGCCGTCCATCTCGGGGGCCAGCATCAGGCAGCCGTTGATCAGTACGCCGTCAACGATCATGGCGCAGGCACCGCACTCGCCGGCGCCGCAGCCTTCCTTTGCGCCGGTCAGGTCCAGCATATCGCGGATGATGTTCAGCGCGGTTTTATTGGCGGGAACGTCCAGCTCGTATTCCTCGCCGTTTACAAAGAAATCAACATGATAGGTTTTCATTATTTCGGCACGCTCCTTTCTCAAACAGAAAGCTCGGCCAGGCTTCTGCGTACGGCAACCTTAACAAGGCTTACACGGTACTCGGCGGAAGCACGGACGTCGCTGATGGGAGAAACCTCGGTGCCGGCCAGCTCAGCAGCCTCGCCGATGAGCTCGGGAGTCAGCTTCTTGCCTTTCAGCAGGGCTTCGGTCTTGGGCAGACGGATGGGGGTAGGAGCGCAGGAGCCGATGGCTACACGGTACTCATCATTGAACTTACCGACGGTAGCGCAAACGGTAGAAAGGTCTACCTCCTTGCGGCGGTCAAACTTGGTGAATACAGCCTTCTGACCCTCAACATAGGGGATCTTGAGGCCGATGGCCATTTCGCCGGGCTTCAGGCCGACCTTGCGCACGAAGATGAAGAACGCTTCGCGGGCGATTCTTTCTTCCTGGCTTTCACCGGCCCAGCTTACCAGCGAAACCTCACGCTGACCCTCGGGGCCCACTACGACCAGCTTGGCATCGCAGGCAACGAGAGGAGTGACGGTATCCGCCAGAGGAGAGGCGTTGATGACATTGCCGACACTGGTGGCACGGCCGCGTACCAGCTGGGAACCCAGAACGGAAGCTGCCTGGGCATAGAAAGGATAGTTCTCCTTTACGATCTCACTCTCGGAGATCTCCTTGCAGGTAACGCATGCACCAATGTACAGGCCGTCCTTCTTGGAGAAAGTGATGTCCTTCAAGCCGGGAATACGCTTGATGTCGATCACGGCTTCCGGGTTGATGAGACGCTCGCGCAGACGAATCATTACGTCGGTGCCACCATTCAGGATGGTGTACTTGCCTTCGTACTCCTTCATCAGTTCAAGAGCTTCTTCCACAGAACCCGGAGCGAAATAGTTAAATTCCTTCAATGTAAGCACTCCTTTTTGATTGGTTTTATGCAGAGTAACACTTATACAGCATCTATATTATAGTATTGAGGGCCTGTCAATTCAATTCCTTTTGATCGATTTTGATATTCTGCCTAAAACCGACCCTGCAATTTGTGAAAATTGGAATATACCCCCTTGTAAATACTTCACAACAAAAATGAAAACCGCCCGTGATTTTTGGGAGAACGCCGTTCGACAGGTTTCGTTTATTTTTGCTATGATAAACGAAAAAGCGGTTATGTGCTTGGTGATATATACTAATGCCTGTTAAATTATTAACCCACTTTTGTTGCAGAAATAACTATTTTCTATGGAATTTCACCAAAATTTTTGTCGGTTTATTGGCGGTCAAAAAAGGCTTCCGGCATTTACTTTTATTTCGCTTTCCTTTATAATGTAAACTAACAACAAATAGAGTGGGCCTGCTGCGCCGATTTTTACGGGTCGGATGCCGACCGCTTTATTTGCCTTTGGTGCGCCGCATGGCACTTCTGCTGCCGCCGCGGCGCCCGCCTACATTATTTCGGGAGGTCATTTTTTATGTCTAAAAAACCTTTGGAGGGCATCCGTGTATTGGATTTCACCAATGCGCTGGCAGGCCCCTACTGCTCCATGATGCTCGGCAATATGGGTGCCGAGGTCATCAAGGTGGAAAAGCCCGGTACCGGCGATGACGCCCGCGGCTACGGTCCCTTCGTCAATGGCCAGAGCGGCTATTTCGTCAGCGTCAATCACGGCAAGAAGAGCGTCGTCTGCAACACCAAGGACCCCGAGGGCGTCGAGATGTTCAAGGACCTGGTAAAGCACGTGGACATCGTGGTGGAGAACCTGAAGGCCGGCGCCATGAACCGTATGGGTCTGGGCTACGAGGAGCTGAAGAAGGTAAACCCCAAGCTCATCTATGTTGCCATTTCCGGCTTTGGCCAGACCGGCCCCTATGCCCCCCGCCCCGCCTATGATATGGTCGTGCAGGCCATGGGCGGCGTCATGAGCATCACCGGCGAGCCCGGCGGCAAGCCTGTCCGCGTCGGCGCCTCCATCGGCGATATCATTGCCGGTATCTTTGGTGCCTTCGGTGCCGTTACCGCCCTGTATAAGCGCGCCATCACCGGCGAGGGCGATATGGTCGATGTCGGTATGCTGGACTGCCAGCTGGCCATCCTGGAAAACGCCATCATCAAGTATTCCGCTACCGGTGTCGTGGCCGGCCCCATGGGTGCCGTTCATCCCACCGTTACCCCCTTCCAGGCCTTCGAGACCAAGGACAGCTATGTGATCGCCGCCTGCGGCAATAACCGCCTGTACGCTGCCTTCTGCAATGCGCTGGGCTGCCCCGAGCTGATCGATGATCCCCGCTTCGACACCAATATGCACCGCAACCAGAACCTCAAGCTCATCGGCGACCTGCTGACCGAAAAGACCCGCACCAAGACCACCGCCGAGTGGCTGAAGATCCTGGAGGAGGCCGGTGTCCCCTCCACCGCCATCAATACCGTGGATAAGCTGTTCACCGATCCGCAGGTTGCCGCCCGCAATATGCTCATCGATATCGACCAGCCCGGTATGGGTAAGGTCAAGATCGCCGGCAACCCCGTCAAGATGGCTTCCGTAGAGGCTGACGCTGATCATCATCCGGCCCCCGCACTGGGCGGCGCTACCCGCGACGTACTGGTGAATATGCTGGGCTGGGATGAGGAGAAGGCCAACGGCTACGTTGAGAAGTTCCACTGATTTTTGTGCAAGATCCGTCAGCCGGGAGGTCCCCCGGCCGGCGGTAACCCATATACTCTTTGAAAGAAGGATAATACTATGACCAAACTTGAAGACCTGATTGAACGCAGAGGTTCAATCGCTCTCGGTGGCGGCCAGGCACGGATCGACAAGCAGCACGAGCAGGGCAAAATGACCGCTCGCGAGCGCCTGGAGACCCTGTTTGATCCCAACACCTTCGTTGAGATCGACGCCTTCGTCGTCCACCGCTGCTACTATTTTGGCCAGGAAAAACAGCACTTCCCCGGTGATGGTGTTGTTGGCGGCTACGGCAAGGTAGATGGCCGCATCGTCTACGCTTACGCCCAGGATTTCACCGTCGTCGGCGGCTCCATGGGTGAGGTTCAGGCCAATAAGATCTGCAAGATCCTCGAAAACGCCCGCAAGGTCGGTGCGCCCGTGGTCGGCATGAACGACTCCGGCGGCGCCCGTATCCAGGAGGGTCTGGACGGTCTGGAAGGCTACGGCAAGATCTTCTTCCGCAATACCGCCGCTTCCGGTGTTGTTCCGCAGATTACCGCCATCATGGGCCCCTGCGCCGGCGGCGCCGTTTATTCCCCCGCCCTTACCGATTTCATCTTCCAGGTGAATAAGACCAGTAAGATGTTCATCACCGGCCCCGATGTTATCAAATCCGTGACCGGCGAGCAGATCGACTCCGAGAAGCTGGGCGGCGCCATGACCCACAACCGCATCAGCGGCGTGGCGCACTTCATGGCCTCCGATGATACCGACTGCATCAACCAGATCCGTCGTCTTTTGAGCTATCTGCCCTCCAACTACCGCGATGCCGCCCCCACCATCTTCAACGGGGACGACCCCAACCGCATCGCCGACCAGCTGGATACCATCATCCCCGATAACCCCAACAAGGCTTATGATATGTACGATGTCATCAAGGCCATCACCGATGGCGGCGAGTACATGGACTACATGGGGATGTATGCGCCCAATATGATCACCTGCTTTGCCCGCTTCAACGGCCGCTCGGTCGGTATCATCGCCAACCAGCCCAAGGCCATGGCCGGCTGCATGGATATCAACTGCTCCGATAAGGCTGCTCGCTTTATCCGCACCTGCGATGCCTTCGGTATTCCGCTGCTCACGCTGGTGGATGTTCCCGGCTTCCTGCCCGGTTCCACCCAGGAGCACGGCGGTATCATCCGTCACGGTGCCAAGGTCATCTATGCCTACTGCGAAGCCACCGTTCCGAAGGTCACCATGATCCTGCGTAAGGCCTACGGCGGCGCTTACCTGGCCATGTGCTGCAAGGATCTGGGCTCCGATATCGTTTACGCCTGGCCCACCGCCGAGATCGCCGTAATGGGCGCCGAGGGTGCTGCCAATATCATCTTCCGCAAGGCCACCCCCGAGGAGCGCGCCGAGCTGATCGAGGAGTACAAGCACGAGTTCAATAACCCCTACAAGGCTGCCGAGCGCGGCATGGTGGATGATGTCATCATCCCCTCCACCTCCCGTCAGATGATCATCGCTGCCATGGAGATGCTCGATGGCAAGGTCGTGGAAGCTCCCAGAAAGAAACACGGCAATGTTCCGCTCTGATAAAAAGGAGCGTGAATAATATGATGTATCTGTATATTGCCATTGCTCTGCTGGTGGGGCTGCTGCTGGGTAAGGCGCTTTTTGGTAAAAAGGTCGCCCCCGTACCCGCCCCGGCCCCTGTGGCCGCAGCCCCTGCCGCCCCGCAGGAGGATGAGGATGAGATCGCAGCCGTTATTGCCGCCATTGCCGCTATGATGGGCTGTGCGCCGGAACAGGTACGCATCCTTTCCCTGCGTGAGGATTCTCCCTGGAGACCCACCTTACTAATTTCTGATGGAGGACAAATCGATGAAAAGATTCCTGATAAGAATAAATGGAAAAACGTATGATGCCGAGGTCGAGGTCGTAGGGACCTCCGCTTCCGCACCGGTTGCGGCCCCCGCTGCTGCTCCTGCCGCTGCCCCCGCCGCAGCTCCTGCTGCTCCCGCGCCCGCTGCTGCCCCCGCAGCCGGCGGCCCCGCCAATGTCACCTCCCCCCTGCCCGGCACCGTTCTGCGTCTGTGCAAGAATACCGGTGATTCCGTTGCTGCCGGTGAGGTCGTCATGATCGTCGAGTCCATGAAGATGGAGAACGAGGTTGTCGCCCCCGAGGCCGGCCGCATCGCTTCCATCGCCGTGACAGCCGGCTCCGCCATCAATACCGGCGACCTGCTGTTCACCCTCGGTTGATCGCCCCACAATATAACGTCTGAAGCGGCGCTGTTGTTTTGTGTGTTTATCACAATGCAGCAGCGCTGCTTTTTTGCTTATTTTTGTATTAGTTTTCCATCTTATCATTGTTTTGTTTATTTTGCATCACTTTTGCATCGTTTATTTGTGCAATATTTATATGTCAAAATCCATCAAAAATGCGTTAAAAATTCTACGGTGTAAAAAATCCACAAACCCTATTGCTTTTTATAATATTTAATAGTAGAATAGCAGTAAGATAGAACATGGGTAAGTAGTCGGAAGCTTCGCCCAGTTTTCATACTTCCCGCCGCTGCGGGATCAGAAAGGGGCGCATTTGCATGGATCGGAATTACGGCATTACTCTCAATTCTATTCTCCGGATGGACATCCTGCATGACGCCGATCTTCTGGCCGGCTCCGCCGGTACCGACCGCATCGTTACCTCGGTCAGTGTCATGGTCGATCCCAACATCGTCAGCGCCGTGACCGGCGGTGAGCTGCTGGTTTCCACCGCTTATGCCATCCGGGAAAACCTCCCCCAGCTATTGGAGCTGATCCCCCAGCTGAAGCAGCGTGGCGTTGTGGGCCTCGGCCTTAAATTCAACAGCTACATCAATGAGATCCCGCAGGATATCATCAAGCTGTGCAATGATCTCGGCTTCCCGCTGTTCGAGATCCCCAATAACATCTCCTTTTCACAGATCATCACGCCGATCATGACGACCATCGTCAATAATCAGGCGCAGACGTTAGGCGATATCTACGAGCTGCAAAAGGCGCTGACCGCCACCATGCTGGGCGGCGGCAACCTGCAGTCCATTGTGCAGACGCTCTTTGACCGGTTCGGCAACAGCATCGCCATTTATAATGATTTCTTCTCCTCCTTCGTGCTGGCGTGCAGCGAGCAGCGCCGGGAGAGCATCACCCGCCGGATGGATAATCTCGTCCGGGCCGGTTCCTCCGGGAAGGAGACCGTTTCACTGATGAGCAGCCGTGAGGTCGATAACATCGACGGGCTCATCTGCAATAAGATTATCATCCCCATTTACAGCGATAAGAAAAAATACGGCAGCATCTACATCTGGGAAGACAACCGTGAGATCACCGGTGTTGACCTGGCCGTTCTGGAGGCCTCCACCTCCCTCATCGCGCTGGATATGATCAAAAAAATCTCGATGTACGAGATGGAAAACAACCACAAGGCCACCTTCCTTGATGACCTGCTGGTGCATGATGAGGAGCGTCAGCGCAAATCGCTGGCCAATGCCGAATACTTCGATTTCGATGTGGACGCCGAGCACCGTGTGGCTGTCATCCGGGTGCTTTCCGGCAATTCCACCATCGGCAACAGTTCCCTTTACAAGACCAACAACAGCATCGTCAATATCCTGCGGCGCATCAGCCGGGATAGCAGCATCAAGGTGCTGTTCGTCAATAAATGCGACAGCATCGTGCTGGTGTTTGAATCCCCCCTGCGGGAGGATGAGGAATACCGCCGGCTGCTGCAGGCGTTCATCGATACCGCACTTTCCTCTTTGGAGGCGGAAGGGATCCTCGCCATGGCGTCCATCGGCGTCGGCCGCAGCTATGCCGATGCCACCAGCCTGTGGAAGAGCTTCAATGAAGCCCGCCGGGCTGCCGCCTGCTGGAATGTCGATGACTCCCGTGTGCACTACTTCGAAAAGCTGGGCGTTTACCGCTTCCTTTCCTACGAAAATCTCCGTCCCGAGCTGGCCATCTTCTACAATGAAACGCTGAAGGTGCTGGTGGATTACGACCACGACCGGGACTCCGAGCTGGTACATACCCTTTCGCTTTACTTCAAATGCGGCGGCAATCTCAAGCGGCTGGCGGAGGAAATGGGTGTTCACTACAATACCGTTGCCTACCGCATCCAGCGCATCAAGGAGCTGGCCCACGTCAGCTTTGATAATGCCGACCAGATGCTGAACCTGCAAATTGCCCTCAAGATCTATGAAGTCAACTTCTACCGCTGAAGCCATTTCCGCACAGCTTCTTGACCTGCTGCCGCAGCAGCCCGAGCCGGCCGCCGTCCATTCGGTGTTCCGCACTTCGGCCAACCTGCTGTATCAGGGGCAGCTGGTCACCCTGCTGGATGACACCCGCCCGCTTTACCCCTGTGCCGTGCGGCTCGGCGGCCCTCTGCCGGCCCTCACCGCCGGGGGGCCCGTCCTGCTTTGCCGGGAACGCATCCTCTTTCCCCACAGCGGTACTACCGTAATGCTCGACCGGGCGCAGGTCACCTCTCTTTCGCTTCTCTCCCCGCCGTCCAAGCTGCAGCAGCCGCATCCGGCCGCCGCCGAAGCCCTGCGGGAGACGATATTGACCCGGGGCAAGCCGGAGGGCTTCGCTCCGCTTCTCACCATGCTGGAGGCTTCGCCCTCCCCCCTGCCCGATAACCCCTACGTCCGCTATGCGGCCGACCGCATCCCCGCCTTATTTGCCGCCCTGCGGCAGCGGGATACCGAAGCCGCCGGAGAAGCCGCCTATTCCATCGCCGGCTGCGGCATCGGGCTTACCCCCTCCGCCGATGACTTCCTTTGCGGAGTCATGGCGTCGGTGCTGGCTTCGGCCATCGCCCGCGGGGAACAAAACAAGTGGCTGCCCATTACCGCCGCTATGGCAGAACGGGCCGCCCCGCGCACCAATCTCATCAGCGCCGCGTTTTTGCGGCAGGCTGCCTGCGGGCAGCTCTCCTCGGATGTGCTCACCCTCATCCGGACCCTTTATTCCAGTGTCCTGTCGCTGCGGCTCCCGTCTGCTGCGATGAATGTTATCGCCTTCGGCGAAACATCCGGTACGGATATCCTGACCGGTATATATTTCGGACAAAAAATCTATCCAAATTAGGAGGAAACGGCATTGGTTAGTCTGCAAATCAAACCCAACACCTACTATGACTCCATTACCCTGATGATCATCTCCAAAGAGTTGAAGAAGGTCCCGGGCGTAAAGGAAGCTCTGGTTGGCATGGGCACCGACCTGAACCTTGACATTGCCAAGGTAACCGGTCTTTCCAGCCCCGAGCTGGAAGCCATCACCCCCAACGATTTCTTCGTCGCTCTCGACTGCGAAAATGAAGAGGCCGTTGCAAATGCTCTGAAAGCTCTGGAGGAGCAGCTCAATAAGAAGGAGGAAAGCCGCAGCGCTGCGTACTATCCTCCCACCCTCACTTCCGCCCTCAAGGCTGATCCCAAGATCAATCTGGCGCTCATCTCCGTTCCCGGCCGTCATGCCTATGATGTAGCCAAGGACGCCCTGGACAAGAACATCAACGTCATGCTGTTCAGCGATAACGTTTCGATGGAAGAGGAGAAGAAGCTCAAAGAGTACGCCGTTTCCAAGGAACTGCTCATGATGGGCCCCGACTGCGGTACTGCCGTAGTAAACGGTCTGCCTCTGGCTTTCGCCAACGTCATCCACAAGGGCCCCATCGGTATCTGCGGTGCTTCCGGTACCGGTACCCAGGAGCTCACCATCCTGATCGACCAGCTCGGTTCCGGTATCACCCAGGCTCTGGGCACCGGCGGCCGTGACCTGAAGGCCGAGATCGGCGGTCTAATGTTCAAGCAGTGCCTGAACGCTCTCATCAATGACCCCGAGACCAAGGTAATCATCATGCTCTCCAAGCCCCCCGCGGAGCACGTGGCCAAGGAGATCCTCTCCATCGCCAAGGAGTGCAATGATCACATCAAGCCCGTAGTCGTAGACTTCATCGGCGGCGATCCCCACCTCCCCAAGGAGTACGGTCTGGTAGCTGCCTACAACCTGGAAGACGCTGCCCGCAAGGCGGTTGCTCTCTCCAAGGGCGAGCCCGTTCCCGCTGACATGATCGATATCGATATGCCCCGCGCCGAGCTGGAAGCTCTCATCGAGCGTGAGACCTCCAAGATGGCTCCCACCCAGAAGTACTATCGCGGCTTCTTCTCCGGCGGCACGCTGGCGGATGAGTCCATGAAGCTGTCCATCGGCAAGCTGGGTCACATCTATTCCAATATCCCCCTCAAGCCCGAGGATAAGATCGAGAACCCCCTGACCGCCGAGTACAAGGAGAACACCTGCATCGACTTTGGTGAGGACGAGTTCACCGAGGGTAAGCCCCATCCGATGATCGACCTGACCCTGCGTTGCGAGCGTATCCTGCGTGACGCTCACGATCCCACTCTGGCCATCCTGCAGTGCGACTGCGTTATCGGCTACGGCTCCAACCCCAATCCCGCCGAGGAACTGGCTGCTGCCATCGCCAAGGCCAAGGAGATCGCTGCCAGCGAGGGCCGTTACATCTCCGCTATCTGCTCTATCGTAGGTACCGAGGGTGACCCCCAGAACCTGACCGAGACCCGCAAGCAGCTGGAAGCTGCCGGCGCTATCGTCGTTCGCTCCAACGCCCAGTCCACCTATCTGGTACACCATATGCTGGATAAGCTGAATGGAGGTAAGTATTAATGCATCAGATTAATAAACTGTTCGGAGAAAAACTCCACATGGTCAATATCGGCGTCGAGACCTTCTACCAGGATATGCTTTCCCAGAAGGAAGCCGGCACCCAGGATATCGAAGTAATCCATGTTGACTGGAAGCCCGTCGCCGGCGGCAACAAGAAACTGGCCGGTATGCTCGGTATGTTGAAGTAATTACCCGATCCCGAACCGGGAAAGGTGATTTTTCTAAATAATTTATTTAGGAGGAACAAAACAATGACATTGGGCGAGAAAATCAATGCCGCTAATGCCGAAGCCCTGAAGATCATTCTGGGCGCACAGCCTACCCTGATCGGCGTTGGCACTGCCGGTGAAGACATCCCCGGTATGACCAAGAAGACCATCCTGCACTCCGGCCCTCCCGTAACCTGGGAGAACATGTGCGACCCCACCAAGGGTGCTGTTATCGGCGCTCTGATCTATGAGGGTCTGGCCAAGACTCCCGAAGATGCTGAAAAGCTGGCCGCTTCCGGCGAGATCACCTTCGATCCCTGCCACCATCACAATGCCGTAGGCCCCATGTGCGGTATCGTTTCCTATTCCATGCCCGTTTGGAAGGTCATCAACAAGGCTCATGGCAACATGGCTTACTGCACCTTCAATGAGGGTCTGGGCAAGGTTCTGCGTTTCGGTGCTTATGATGATACCGTTATCACCCGTCTGCACTGGCTGCGCAATGAGTTCTATCCCCTCATCAAGGAAGCTCTGGAAATCCGCGGCGAGATCGATCTGAAGGTTCTCATCGCCCAGGAGCTGCAGATGGGCGACGACGGCCACAACCGTAACCGCGCCGGTACCTCCCTGCTGATCCGTGAGCTGGCTCCCGCCATCGTTAAGACTCACTTCGATCAGGATGTCAAGGTTCGTGCTCTCGAGTTCCTGAACTCCAATGACCACACCTGGCTGAACCTGACCATGCCCGCCTGCAAGTGCACCATGGACGCCATCGAGGGCATCGAGTATTGCTCTCTGGTTTACACCATGTGCCGCAACGGCACCGAGTTCGGTGTTCGCGTAGCCGGTCTGCCCGGTCAGTGGTTCCACTACACCTCCGAGAAGGTCGAGGGCCTCTACTTCCCCGGCTTCACCGAGGCTGACGCTAACCGTGACGTAGGCGACAGCTGCATCACCGAGACCACCGGCATCGGCGGTTTCTGCATGGCTGCTGCTCCCGCTATCGTTAAGTTCGTAGGCGGCACCGTTGCCGACTCCATCAAGTACTCCACCGAGATGTACGAGATCACCGAGGGTGAGGGCACTGCTTATCAGATCCCCGCTCTGGGCTTCCGCGGTTCCGCTACCGGCATCGATATCCGCAAGGTCATCGAGACCGGCATCCGCCCCGTAATCAACACCGGTATTGCTTGCAACCGTCGTGGTGTTGGTCAGGTAGGCGCTGGCGTTGTTCATCCTCCCATGGAGTGCTTTGAGCAGGCCATCGAGGCTTTCGTAGCCAAGTATGCAGAGGGCTGATCCTCTCGCGTAAATCATTCGTTGTTTCGGTGACGGGAGAGGATCCCCCTCTCCCCCACCCCAAAACATAAAACAAACTTTTAGGAGGAAAAACACTATGTCTAAGTGGTCTGATGTTAAGGTCTATGATCTCTCTATCCCGATCGGCGTAAACTGCCCCCCCTGGCCTACCTATGAGCCCGTACAGATGAAGTTCTTTAAGCGCCTGTCTTCCAACGGCGCTAACGGTCAGCTCCTCACCCATTCCAACCATGTTGGTACCCATCTGGATGGCCCTCTGCATTTCGATACCTCCGGCCGTACCGTTGATCAGCTCGAGCTGACCAAGCTGGTTCGTCCCGGCGTTGTTGTTGACCTGACCGATGCTCCCTGCTGCGAAGACTTCGGCATTTACACTCCCGAAATGATCGAGGAGCGCGTTGAAGTTCGTGAGGGCGATATCCTCATCATCAACACTGGTTACCATAAGTATGGTTGGGATTCCCCCGAGGCTGATGAGCAGCGCTACATGGTTCGTCATCCCGGTCCGTCCCTGAGCTTCGTTAAGTGGTGCCAGGATAAGAAGATCGCTTGGATCGGCGTTGACTGCGGTTCTGCTGACCATCCCATGAACACCAAGATTCGTGACTGGTGCCCCATGGACGCTGCGAAGTGCGACAAGTACATGCAGGAGAAGTATGGCAAGACCCTGCAGGAGATGTATCCTTGGCCCGAGCAGTACCAGGCCATGCACATCCAGCTGTTCTGCCAGCCCTACGAGTGCATCCATGCTGAATGCCTGGGCGGCGACATCGACAAGCTCTCCAACAAGCGCTGCGTAATCGGCTGCTTCCCCTGGAGACTGGTCGGCGGCGAGTCCTGCATCTCTCGTATCGTAGCCTTCACCGGCTTCGAGGATGCCTGATTTTAACTGAATTAGTAGCCTGATTAAGGGGGCGGGGCGTTATAGCGCTTCGCCCCCTTTGCCCCGCATTATACGCAAAAGGAGACCCCCTATTATGACCTTTATTCTCATACTTACCGGGTTTTATGTCCTGTGGCTTGCATCGCTGCTAAAGGTCGCCTATACCCCCAGCCTGTTCCAAAATTACACCCTGTTTAAGGCGATAAATAGTATCTTATTTGTAATCATTTCGGTAATTTCGTGGCGTCATTCCACCATTGGTATCTTGACCTTCTGGCCGCTGCTGACCGCATTCTGTATGGCTGCCTTCGGTGATATTGCCATCGGTGTGGCCAATAACCGCCACGGCCCCGACGGCGCCACCCGTTCCGTTTCCGGCATGGCAGGGGTCGGCTTCTTCTGTGTGGCTCATATCTTCTACCTCCTGTTCTTCACGCAATTCTGCCCCATGCGCCCTTACCACTTTATCCTGCCTATCATCGCCCTTTTAGTGATGTTGCATGTCACCCGGCATCCTTCCTTCCATTTCAGCCGCCACACCCGGCCTGCCGCCGTCTTTTACTATATGGTGGTTACTCTTATGTTTTCGGTCGGGCTGAATGCCTCTATCACATGCATCACATGGTCGCCGTTTTTTAGTCTTCATGTCCCCTTTAACGGCTGGTTGGCCGGCATCGGCGTGGCTCTTTTCCTCATCTCGGATATCCTCATGCTTCCGCTTTACTTCTATTCCCGCCGTAAGTGCCCCCGTTGGGTGCGCTTCGCCAATCTTACCACCTACTATATCGGACAGCTCCTGCTGGCCATCAGCCTGGCGCTGTAAGGCCCTGTTTTGTATACACCCAGCTCCCCCACCGGGGAGCTTTCCTTTTTTCTCCCCTCCCCCACCGGGGCGGGCCGCCTCCACTCCCCCTCGGGCAGCCCTGCGCTGCGCTCCGGCCTGCCCTCGTCCGTTCCGGCGCCCCGCCCCTCCCCGTTTCGCAAGCCAAAAAAGAGTGCCCCTTTCGGGACACTCTTCTTTTCTTTGGCTAATTATGCGGTTAACCCTCGGAATTACTCCTCGATAGCGATAACAACGCCGGAACCAACGGTACGGCCGCCTTCACGGATAGCGAAGCGCAGACCCTTCTCGATGGCGATGGGGGTGATCAACTCAACATCCATCTCAACGTTATCGCCGGGCATGCACATCTCTACGCCCTCGGGCAGGGAGATAACGCCGGTAACGTCAGTGGTACGGAAATAGAACTGGGGACGATAGTTGTTGAAGAAGGGGGTATGACGGCCGCCTTCGGACTGCTTCAGAACGTAAACCTGGCCACGGAACTTGGTGTGAGGATGGATGGAGCCGGGTTTGCACAGTACCTGACCACGCTCAACTTCGGTTCTCTGGATACCACGCAGCAGGGCGCCGATGTTGTCGCCGGCCTCGGCGTAGTCCAGCAGCTTGCGGAACATCTCAACACCGGTAACTACGGTCTTGCGGGTGTCATGGATACCAACGATCTCAACCTCGTCGCCAACCTTGACCTGACCACGCTCAACACGGCCGGTAACTACGGTACCACGGCCGGTGATGGTGAAAACGTCCTCGATGGGCATCAGGAAGGGCAGGTCAGCCTTACGCTCGGGGGTGGGGATATAGTCATCAACAGCGTCCATCAGGGCGAGAATAGAAGCATAAGCGGGATCGTTAGGATCCTTGCTCTGGCACTCCAGAGCCTGCAGAGCGGAACCCTTGATTACGGGGATCTCGTCGCCGGGGAAATCGTAGCTGGAAAGCAGCTCGCGGATCTCCATCTCAACCAGCTCCAGCAGCTCCTCGTCGTCTACCTGGTCAACCTTGTTCATGTAAACAACGATGTAGGGAACGCCTACCTGACGGGCGAGCAGGATGTGCTCACGGGTCTGGGGCATAGGACCATCAGCAGAAGAAACAACCAGAATAGCACCGTCCATCTGGGCAGCACCGGTGATCATGTTCTTAACATAGTCGGCATGTCCGGGGCAGTCAACGTGAGCATAGTGACGCTTGTCGGTCTCATACTCTACGTGAGCAGTATTGATCGTGATACCACGGGCACGCTCTTCGGGAGCCTTATCGATCATGTCATAAGCCATGAACTCGGCATCGCCCTTCAGACCAAGAACCTTGGTGATAGCAGCGGTCAGAGTGGTCTTACCATGGTCAACGTGACCAATGGTACCGATGTTTACGTGGGGTTTGTTGCGCTCGAATTTCTGTTTAGCCATCGTAAAATCCTCCCTTTGTTAAACTTTGTTTTTAAGATTATGGTTTCCCTTCCCTTATTTTGTCCGGGTCGGGATCATGCTTGGTGATCAATCAGCCTTGGTGCGGCTGGTTACCAGCTTTTCCGCAATGTTCTTGGGCAGCTCAATGTAATGGCTGGGCTCCATGGTGTACTGGCCGCGGCCCTGCGTTTTGCTGCGCAGGTCGGTGGCGTAACCGAACATCTCGGAAAGGGGTACAAAGGCGTCGATCTGCTTGGCGCCGGGACGATCCTCGAAACCGCGGATCTGGCCGCGGCGGGAGTTCAGGTCACCGATAACATCGCCCATATATTCTTCGGGAACGATCACGCATACCTTCATGATCGGCTCGAGGATCACGGGGTCAGCCTTTCTCATTGCCTCCTTGAAGGCCATGGAACCGGCGATCTTGAATGCCATCTCGGAAGAGTCTACCTCATGGTAGGAGCCGTCGTACAGCGTTACAATGCAGTCTACTACGGGATAACCCGCCAGCACACCGCTGGCCATAGCGCCCCGGATACCGGCGTCAACGGCTGGAATATATTCCTTGGGGATGGCGCCGCCCACTATTGCGTTGCGGAACTCATAGCCCTTGCCGCTTTCATTCGGCTCCAGACGGATCTTAACATGACCGTACTGGCCCTTACCACCACTCTGGCGTGCATACTTGTGGTCAACGTCAGCCAGCTTGCGTACCGTTTCCTTGTAGGCAACCTGGGGCTTACCCACGTTGGCTTCTACCTTGAACTCACGCAGCAGGCGGTCCACGATGATCTCCAGGTGCAGTTCGCCCATACCGGCGATGATGGTTTGTCCGGTCTCCTCATCGGTGTAGGTACGGAAGGTCGGGTCCTCCTCTGCCAGCTTGGCAAGGCCCAGACCCATCTTCTCCTGACCCACCTTGGTCTTCGGCTCGATGGCAACACGGATAACCGGCTCCGGGAATTCCATCGACTCCAGAACGATCGGATGCTTTGCATCGCACAGGGTATCACCGGTGGTGGTGTTCTTCAGGCCTACGCCGCTGGCAATATCACCGGCATAGCAGGTCTCGATGTCTTTGCGGTGGTTTGCGTGCATCTGCAGAATTCTGCCGATGCGCTCATTATTTTTCTTTACCGAGTTGTAGACGCTGGAGCCTGCATCCACGGTACCGGAGTACACACGGAAGAAGCACAGCTTACCTACATAGGGGTCGGTCATGATCTTGAAGGCGAGCGCCGCAAAGGGTGCGTCGTCGCTGGAAGGTCTGGTCTCCTCCTCCTCGGTATCGGGGTTGACGCCCTTGATGTCGGGAACGTCGGTGGGGGCAGGCATATAGTCTACCACGGCGTCCAGCAGCTTCTGCACGCCCTTGTTGCGGTAGGAAGTACCGCAGCAAACGGGTACCATGTGGTTGGCGATGGTGGACTTGCGGATGCAGCTCTTGATCTCCTCGATGGTAAGCTCCTCACCGTCGAGATATTTCATCAGCAGCTCCTCGTCCTGCTCGGCCACATGCTCCAGCAGCTCGTGGTGGTACTCATCGGCCTTGTCCTGCATATCGGCGGGGATGTCCTCCACGCGGATATCCTTTCCAAGGTCATCGTAGTACACATAAGCCTTCATCTCTACCAGGTCGATAATACCCTTAAAGGTATCTTCGACGCCGATGGGCAGCTGGATCGGAACAGCGTTGCACTTCAGACGGTCACGCATCATACGGACTACATTATAGAAATCCGCACCCATGATGTCCATCTTATTTACAAATGCCATTCTCGGCACATGGTATTTGTCAGCCTGGCGCCATACGGTTTCAGACTGCGGCTCTACGCCGCCCTTGGCGCAAAAAACGGTTACGGAACCGTCCAGCACGCGCAGGGAACGCTCTACCTCTACCGTAAAATCTACGTGTCCGGGGGTGTCGATGATATTGATGCGGTGGCCTTTCCAATAGGCGGTCGTGGCGGCGGAGGTGATGGTGATACCACGCTCCTGCTCCTGCTCCATCCAGTCCATGGTGGCGCTGCCGTCATGGGTCTCACCCAGCTTGTAGTTTACGCCTGTGTAGTACAGGATACGCTCGGTGGTGGTGGTTTTGCCGGCGTCAATGTGCGCCATGATGCCTATATTACGGGTTTTCTCTAAGGATACATCTCTTGGCATAATGCCCTCCTAAAATAGTTGCGAATTCCATGCCCGAAGGCCGGGCAAAGAACAGTAAAAAAGCAGCAGTCGCCGGAATTACCATCTGAAATGGGCAAAAGCCTTGTTGGCTTCGGCCATCTTGTGGGTATCCTCGCGCTTCTTGCAGGCGCCGCCCTGGCCGTTCATGGCGTCCATGATCTCGCCGGCCAGTCTTTGGGCCATCAGCTTTTCGCTGCGGTTGCGGCTGTAAGTGGTCAGCCAGCGCAGGCCCAGGGTCTGACGGCGCTCGGGCCGGACCTCCATGGGTACCTGATAGGTGGCACCACCGACACGGCGAGCCTTGATCTCCAGAACGGGCATGATGTTCTCCATCGCCTGCTCAAAAGCCTCCAGCGGCTCCTTGCCGGTCTTTTCTCTTACGATGTCGAATGCACCGTAAACGATCTTCTGTGCAACGCCCTTTTTGCCGTCCAGCATGATGTTGTTGATCAGGCGGGTGACCAGCTTGGAATTATAAAGCGGATCAGGCAGAACGTCGCGTCTTGCGATATTACCTCTTCTTGGCACTTCGCTTCCCTCCTTCATAATAAAATGAGATCTTCGGTACTCGAAAGTAAGTCCCCACTCCCGCCGGCCAATCCGGAGGCTATAAAAAGCCATCTTTCTTGGCACTAGATACGGGTGTGATTACTTCTTCGCGGCACCAGCCTTTTTGGGCCGTTTGGCACCGTACTTACTACGGGCCTGGTTGCGGTTCTGGACGCCCTGGGTATCCAAGGTACCACGGATAATGTGGTAACGAACACCGGGAAGGTCCTTTACACGGCCGCCGCGGATCAGCACTACGCTGTGCTCCTGCAGGTTGTGACCGATACCGGGAATGTAGGCGGTAGCCTCGATGCCGTTGGAAAGCCGCACTCTTGCTACCTTACGCAGCGCGGAGTTGGGCTTCTTGGGGGTAGAGGTACGGATCGCGGTGCAAACACCACGCTTTTGGGGAGAATTCTGATCGGTCATGACGCGCTTCTTGGCGTTCCAGCCCTTCAGCAGTGCAGGCGCGGTCGCCTTCTTCTCTACGGTCTCTCTGCCCTTGCGAACCAGTTGGTTAAAGGTTGGCATGGTTGTCCTCCTTTCATCAAAAAATATTTATTCATGGACACAAACCCGGAGGGATTCCGGGTTGTGTTTACATGACATTTTGGCCTATGGGTGAATACCCATCCAGTAAAATATTTTACCAAATTCCCCACGGGATTGTCAAGCGATGATTTGGATATTTTTCACCATCTTTACCGCCCCGTTTTGGGGAATTTGACTCGAATTTTGGTCTTACATCACGATCGCATTGGAGCTTGCCATCAGCGCCGCCAAATTTGCCTCATCCGCCTGCTCCTCGGCCTTTTCCTCCTCGGTATAGGTCACCAGGCCCGTACCGGCGGGGATCAGCTTACCGATGATGACGTTCTCCTTCAGGCCCTGCAGCGGGTCTACCTTCCCCTTGATGGCCGCCTCGGTCAGTACACGGGTGGTCTCCTGGAAGGACGCTGCGGACATAAAGCTGTCGGTGGCAAGGGATGCCTTGGTAATACCCTGCAGGATGGCGGTATAGGTCGCCTTCTGGCGGCTGCCGCCGTCCTCGGCGTTCTCGCGGTCCAGCTGCTCATTGATATGCAGCACCTCGGCACGGTCGGCCATCATCCCGCGGATATAGTCGGTATCACCCGGCTCCTCGATGCGGACCTTCTTCATCATCTGGCGAACGATAACCTCGATGTGCTTATCGTTGATATCTACGCCCTGCGTGCGGTAAACCATCTGCACCTCACGGATCAGATATTCCTGAACCGCCAGCTCGCCGTTGACCAGCAGTACCTCGCTGGGGTCGGCGCTGCCTTCGGTGATCATGGTACCCTTCTCGATGAGGTCGCCCTCATGCACACGCACCTTGCTGCCGAAAACGATCTGATGCTCAAAGTGGTCGCCGGTCTGGGGATCATCCACCTTTACCACATCCACGCCCTTGTTGTCCTTATCAAAGCTGACCAGACCGCCGTTGTGGGCGATAACAGCCACGCTCTTGGGCTTACGGGCCTCGAACAGCTCCTCAACACGGGGCAGACCCTGTGTAATATCGCTGGCCGATGCAATACCGCCGGTGTGGAAGGTTCTCATGGTCAGCTGGGTACCCGGCTCACCAATGGACTGTGCGGCGATGATACCCACCGCCTCGCCGATGGCGACGGGGGTATTATTGGAAAGGTTGGCGCCGTAGCAGCGGCTGCAGGCGCCGTTCTTGGCACGGCAGTTGATGACACTGCGGATCTTCAGGCTGGTAATGCCCGCACCTACGATCTCCTCTGCGGTCTTGTAGGTGATCATCTCCTCACGGCTGGCCAGCAGCTCGCCGGTCTTGGGATGCACCACATCCTCGCAAGGATAACGGCCGGTCAGACGCTCGGCCAGCTCCTCAATGACGCGGTTGCCGTCGGTGATAGCCTCCACATCGATGCCCTCGTGGGTGCCGCAGTCCTCCTCACGGATGATGACCTCCTGCGAAACATCCACCAGGCGGCGGGTCAGATAACCAGAGTCTGCGGTACGCAGGGCGGTATCGGCCAGGCCCTTACGGGCGCCGCGGCTGGACTGGAAGTATTCCAGAATGTTGAGGCCCTCGCGGTAGTTCGCACGGATGGGGATCTCGATGGTCTGACCGGAGGTATTGGCGATGTTGCCGCGCATACCGGCCAGCTGGTTGATCTGGTCCATCGAACCACGGGCGCCGGAGTCCGCCATCATATAGATGGGGTTCAGCTTACCGAAGTTCTCCTTCAAGGCGGACTTAACCTCATTGGTGGCGTCCCGCCAGATGGCGATGGTCTGCTGATAGCGGTCCTCCTCGGAGATATAGCCGCGGTCGTACTTCTTACGGACCTTGGCCACCTTTTCCTCGGCGGCAGCCAGCACTTCCTTCTTATTGGGGGGAATGGTGGCATCGCAGACGGCCACGGTAAGGGCGGCACGGGTGGAATACTTATAGCCCTGGCTCTTGATGGCGTCCAGAACCTCGCTGGTATCGGTGGTGCCGTGCTTCTTTATGCTCTTGTCAATGATCTTGGAAAGCTGCTTCTTGCCCACCTGGAAGCTGACCTCGGGGATCAGCTCGTTGCCGGGGATGCTGCGGTCTACAAAGCCGAGATCCTGCGGGATGGGGTTATTGAAGATATTGATACCGACGGTGGTATGGATGCTGCCGGTATAGATCTTGCCGTTCAGGGTCTTGGTGGTACGCACCAGAATCGGCTCATGCAGATCCAGCACCCCGGTCTGATAGGCCATCAGCGCCTCATCGGGGCTGCGGTAGATCTTCAGCTCGTGGGGGTTCTCGGCATATGCCTTTTCCCATTCGGAAATGGAGGTAAATACGCCGGGGTTGCGGATCTCATCGGTGGCATAGTTCTTATCGATGATGGTGGTAAGGTAATAGGAGCCCAGCACCATATCCTGCGAAGGCACCGCCACCGGACGGCCGTCGGAAAGCTTCAAAAGGTTATTGGCCGCCAGCATCAGGAAGCGGGCCTCGGCCTGTGCCTCGGCGGAAAGCGGTACGTGAACCGCCATCTGGTCGCCGTCGAAGTCGGCATTGAATGCGGTACAAACCAGCGGGTGCAGCTTCAGCGCACGGCCCTCCACCAGGATCGGCTCAAACGCCTGAATCCCCAGACGGTGCAGCGTAGGCGCACGGTTCATCAGCACGGGGTGCCCCTTGATGACCACCTCCAGCGCATCCCAAACCTCCTTGGGGGAGCCGCGGTCTACCATCTTACGGGCCTTGCGGATGTTCTCGGCGACCTTGAGATCCACCAGCCGCTTCATAACAAAGGGCTTGAAGAGCTCCAGCGCCATCTCCTTGGGCAGGCCGCACTGGTACATCTTCAGCTCGGGGCCCACCACGATAACGGAACGGCCGGAATAGTCTACACGCTTACCCAAAAGGTTCTGGCGGAAGCGTCCCTGCTTACCCTTCAGCATATCGCTCAAGGACTTGAGCGCACGGTTGTTGGGGCCGGTCACGGGGCGTCCCCGGCGGCCGTTATCAATGAGAGCGTCCACTGCCTCCTGCAGCATCCGCTTTTCGTTGCGGACGATGATATCGGGGGCGTCCAGCTCCAAGAGCTTCTTCAGGCGGTTATTGCGGTTGATGACCCGGCGATACAGGTCATTGAGGTCGCTGGTGGCAAAGCGTCCGCCGTCCAGCTGTACCATGGGGCGGATATCGGGAGGGATGACGGGCAGCACGTCCAGGATCATCCATTCCGGCTTGTTTCCGCTCTGGCGGAATGCCTCCACCACATCCAGCCGCTTGAGGAGCTTCGCCTTCTTCTGGCCGGTGGCCTTCTCCAGCTCCTCCTTGATCTCCACCGAAAGCGCCTCGATATCCAGCTGCTGTAAGAGCTTCTTTACCGCCTCGGCGCCCATGCCGGCATCAAATTCATCCTCATAGGCTTCCCGGTATTCGTTATACTCCCGCTCGCTCAAAAGGGCGTACTTTTTCAGCTTGGTATTGCCGGGGTCAATGACGATATAAGAGGCAAAATACAGCACCTTTTCCAGCACACGGGGGCTCAAATTGAGCAGCAGGCCCATACGGCTGCTGGTCCCCTTAAAGTACCAGATGTGGGAAACGGGGGCGGCCAGCTCAATGTGGCCCATACGCTCACGGCGCACCTTGGCACGGGTCACCTCCACGCCGCAGCGCTCGCATATTTTACCCTTAAAGCGGATGCGCTTATACTTGCCGCAGTAGCATTCCCAGTCCTTGGTCGGCCCGAAAATGCGCTCGCAGAACAGGCCGTCGCGCTCCGGCTTCAGGGTGCGGTAGTTGATGGTCTCCGGCTTTTTCACTTCGCCGTAGCTCCAGGAACGAATGGCCTCGGGGGAAGCCAGCCCGATTTTTATCGATTCAAAAGATCTGTTATCCAAATTTCTTCCCCTCCATCATTCAAAAATCAAATCCGTCGTCGTCATCCTCTTCTTCGGTGCCGTCAAAGTCGGCGTCATCGTCAAAGAGATCATTGTCGTCATCGGGGTTTTCCATGGTGTAGTTATCCTCTATTTCGGAATCCACGGCAACATCGGTCTCATCGTAGTAGTCGGGGGCTGCGGGCATATTCTCGTCCTCATCGTAGGTCTGCTTGATGTCGATCTCCTCATTGTCCTTATCGAGGATCTTGACATCCAGGCCGAGGGACTGCAGCTCCTTCACCATAACTCTGAATGCCTCGGGGATGCCGGGGGCGGGGATGTTCTGACCCTTCACGATGGACTCGAAGGCCTTCACTCGGCCCACCACGTCATCGGATTTCACCGTCAGAATTTCCTGCAGGGTATAGGCGGCGCCGTAGGCCTCCAGTGCCCAAACCTCCATCTCGCCGAAGCGCTGGCCGCCGAACTGCGCCTTACCGCCCAAAGGCTGCTGGGTAACAAGGCTGTACGGGCCGACGGAACGGGCATGGATCTTATCATCTACCAGGTGGTGCAGCTTGAGGTAGTACATATAGCCGACGGTAACACGGTTATCGAACTTTTCACCGGTGCGGCCGTCGTAAACCACACTCTTGCCGTCCTCCGGCAGCCCCGCCATGCGGAAGCACTCCCGAATGTCGTCCTCATGGGCGCCGTCGAATACGGGGGTCATCACATGCCAGCCCAGGCGGCTTGCCGCCATGCCCAGGTGTACCTCCAGCACCTGCCCGATGTTCATTCGGGAGGGAACGCCCAGCGGGTTCAGTACGATATCCAGCGGGGTACCGTCCTCCAGGAAGGGCATATCCTCCGGCGGCAGAATGCGGGAAACTACGCCCTTATTGCCGTGGCGGCCGGCCATCTTATCGCCGACGGAGATCTTTCTCTTCTGTGCGATGTAAACTCTTACCACCTCATTGACGCCGGGGGAAAGCTCATCGCTGTTTTCGGGGGTGAATACCTTGATATCCACCACGATGCCGTATTCGCCGTGGGGCACCTTCAGGGAGGTATCACGGACTTCTCTGGCCTTTTCGCCGAAGATGGCACGCAGGAGGCGTTCCTCGGCGTTGAGCTCGGTCTCGCCCTTGGGGGTCACCTTACCCACCAGGATATCACCGGAATGGACCTCGGCGCCGATGTGAATAATGCCGCGCTCATCCAAAGCGCCCAGCATATCATCACCGACATTGGGGATCTCACGGGTGATCTCCTCCGGGCCCAGCTTGGTATCACGGGCTTCGGTCTCGTATTCCTCAATGTGGATGGAGGTGAACAGGTCGTCCCGCACCAGCTTTTCGTTGATGAGAACGGCGTCCTCGTAGTTGTAGCCCTCCCAGGTCATAAAGCCGATGAGCATATTCTTGCCGAGGGAGACCTCACCGTTGGCGGTGGCGGGGCCGTCGGCAAGCACATCGCCCGCCTTCACCTGCTCGCCCTTTACCACAATGGGCCGCTGGTTGATGCAGGTGCCCTGGTTGGAGCGCAGCATCTTCACCAGCTCGTATTCATGCTCTATGCCGTCGCCGTCGGTCACAATGATGCGGTCGGCATCAACATAGCTGACATAGCCTTCTTCCTTGGCGACCACCACAACGCCGCAGTCATGGGCGGCGCGGTATTCCATACCGGTGCCGACAAAGGGCGACTCGGTCTTGATAAGCGGCACGGCCTGACGCTGCATGTTGGCACCCATCAGGGCACGGTTGGCGTCGTCGTTTTCCAGGAACGGGATCATTGCGGTAGCGACCGAAACCACCATCTTGGGGGAAACGTCCATGTAGTCCGCCTTTTCACGGGGGACCTCCTGAACGCTGTCACGGTAGCGGACCGAGACCTTTTCATTGATGAAATGGCCGTTTTCGTCCAGCGGCTCGTTGGCCTGCGCCACAATGTATTCATCCTCCACATCGGCGGTCATGTACTGGACGGTATCCAGCACCTTGCCGGTGGCCTTATCCACGGGACGGTAGGGGGCCTCCACAAAGCCGTATTCATTGATGCGGGCAAAGGTGGCCAGATAGGAGATCAGGCCGATGTTGGGGCCTTCGGGGGTCTCGATGGGGCACATACGGCCGTAGTGGCTGTAATGAACGTCACGCACCTCAAATCCGGCACGGTCACGGCTCAGGCCGCCGGGGCCCAAGGCGGAAAGACGGCGCTTGTGGGTCAGCTCGGCCAGGGGGTTGGTCTGGTCCATGAACTGGCTCAACGGAGAGGAGCCGAAGAATTCCTTGACGGCCGCCATAACGGGGCGGCTGTTGATGATGGCCTGCAGGGTGATGGATTCGATATCCTGCGCCTGGGTGGTCATTCTCTCCCGGATGACTCTCTCCATGCGGGCAAAGCCGATGCGGAACTGGTTCTGCAGCAGCTCGCCCACGCTGCGGATGCGGCGGTTGCCCAGATGGTCGATATCATCGGTGGTGCCGATATCATACCGCAGGCCGCACATGTAGTTGATGGAAGCATAAATATCAAACTTGCGGATATTCTTGGGGACCAGCTCATCGGCACGGCGGGTCAGCTCCTCGGCCGTCTCCTCGCGGGAAAGTCCCATATCCAGTATTTCGCACAGCACCGGGAAGCGTACCTTTTCCCGGATGCCCATGGCCTTCAGCTCCTCGGGGGTATAGTCGGTAAAGTCGGCCATATCCACCATGCCGTTGGAGAAGATCTTGAGCTCCTCCACGCCGTCATCCTCGGCCATCTGCAGGCCGGCGGGGGTCAGTCCGGCGGTGGTGATCCAAACGGTATCCACGCCCTTGGACTCCAGCAGGCGGGCGTCCTCACGGCTCAAAAGCGCACCGGCTTCCAGCAGGATCTCGCCGGTTCTGGGGTCGGCAACGGGGCGGGAAAGCACCTTGCCGGTGATGCGAGGAACCAGCGAAAGCTTTTTGTTGTACTTATAGCGGCCCACCCGGGAAAGGTCATACCGCCGGGGGTCGAACAGCAGCTGGGAAAGGTGCTTTACGGCAGATTCGATGGTGGGCGGCTCGCCGGGACGCAGCTTGCGGTAGACCTCCAGCAGGGCCTCGTCGCCCAGCATTTCGGCGTCCTTGCTTTCGGCGGTCTTTACCAGGTAAACATACCGGCCGAACACCTCGTAGATCTCCTCATCGGTGCCGCGCAGCCCGGTAAGGGCGTTATTCACGTCGGCGTTGATCTGCTCCACGGTCACATCATCCCGCAGGCGCAGCAGCGACCGGATAAAGGTGGTGATGGGCAGCTTGCGGTTTTTATCGATGCGGACGCTGAACACATCGGCGGAGTCGGTATCATACTCCAGCCAGGCGCCGCGGTTGGGGATCACGGTGGAATCAAACAGTTTTTTGCCGGCGGGGTCGTGGTGCATGCCGTAGTACACACCGGGGGAACGCACCAGCTGGGAAACGATGACACGCTCGGCGCCGTTGATGATGAAGGTGCCGGCTTCGGTCATCAGGGGGAAGTCTCCCATGTAGATGTCGGACTCTTTGATCTCGCCGGTGACCTTGTTGATGAGCCGTGCACGCACACGCAGGGGGGCGGCATAGTTGACGTCCCGCTCCTTGCACTCCAGCAGGGGGTACTTGGGTTTGTCATCCAGCGTAAAATCAATGAAATCCAGCTGCAGATTGCCCTGATAGTCTGTGATCGAGGAGATATCCTTGAAAACGGCACGCAGGCCCTCATCAAGGAACCACTGATAGGAATTTTTCTGTACTTCGATGAGGTTCGGCATCTCTGCCACTTCATCGATGTGGGCAAAACTCTGGCGGATATTTTTGCCCAGTTTTACGGGTTTGGTGTTTACCATCCGATGTTCCACTCCATTCCATCATTTTTTCGCCATCACTTGGACATCAATGACTGCATAAATATTTGTTGATTATGCACAGTATCACGAGAGTATTATCGTGACTTATGCACACTTGACAATACCGTTTAGTCATAAAAAGCCATTATGATACAGTATATTATTGTACCCGTAAATGATGGGCTTGTCAAGCGCAAAATGAGAAAAAACGGCGAAAAAATTTTGCGGGTTTTTCCGGCGGAAAACGCCCCGAAAGAGGGCGAAACGCCCCGGACACTGTCCCGAAAAGCGGACAGGCCCGGAGCGTGATGCAAACGGTATTTTTTACTTATAGAAGGCACGCATGGCACGGTAGGTCATGTAGACGTCGGCCTTGGCAACGACCTCGAAGGGGGCGTGCATGGAAAGCACCGGTACGCCCAGATCGACGGTATCGATATTGTGCTGGGAAACGTACATGGCCACGGTGCCGCCGCCGCCCTGGTCCACCTTGCCCAGCTCGCCGGTCTGCCAGCCCACGTTCTCCTCATCAAGGATGCGGCGGGCAAAGCCCATCATCTCGGCCGTGGCGTCATTGGTGCCGGCCTTGCCGCGGGCGCCGGTGTACTTGGTCACCACCACACCGTAATTGATGTAGCTGGCGTTGCGGCGCTCGTGAACCTCACCGTAGGCGGGGTCAAAGGCTGCGTTGACGTCGGCGCTGAAGCAGTGGCTGTTGGCCGCCACATGGCGCACCTTGCAGCCGGCCATATCCGCCAGGTCCTCCATAAAGTCCTTGAGGAAGTAGGAGTTCATGCCGGTGGGGCCGTTGCTGCCGGTCTCCTCTTTATCGGCCAGAATGGTGACGGAGGTATATTCGGGGGATTTCTCATCGATCTCCGCCATGAGGATGGGATAGGCGCAAACGCGGTCATCATGGCCGTAGGCACCGATCATGGAACGGTCGAGGCCGAGGTCACGGGCCTTAAAGGCGGGAACGGCGCACAGCTCGGCGGAAAGGAAGTCCTCCTCCCGGATGCCGTACTTTTCAAACAGCAGGCGGGCGATGGCGATCTTGACCTTTTCGGCGCCGGTATCGTCCCGCAGGGCGGCGCTGCCGATGAGGATATTGAGCTTTTCGCCCTCGATGCCCTCGGCAAGGGATTTCTTCATCTGATCGGCGGCCAGGTGGGGCAGCAGGTCGGTGACGCAGAATACCGGGTCGCCCTCCTCCTCACCGATGGCTACGGACAGGCTGGAGCCGTCCTTGCGGATGATGGTGCCGTGCAGGGCCAGCGGGATGGCGGTCCACTGGTACTTCTTGATGCCGCCGTAGTAGTGGGTCTTGAGGAAGCACTGCTCGCCCTCCTCAAACAGGGGCCGGGGCTTGAGGTCCAGACGGGGGCTGTCGATATGAGCCACACCGATGCGGACGCCTTCGGCGACGCTGCGGCGGCCGATGGTGGCGGCGATGAGCGCCTTGCCCCGGTTATTGAGGTAGACCTTATCCCCCGCCCTATACTCCGCTGCGTGGTCAAAGGGCACATAGCCGGCCTTTTCCAGCAGCGCGATGGCGGTGGTAACGGCTTCACGCTCGGTCTTGGCGGCATCCAGGAAGCTCTTGTAGCCCTCGCAGAAATCATAGGCGGCCTTCAGCTCCTCCGCGGTCATGGTTTCGGTGAGGTTTTTGGGGTTCATCAGCAGCTCTTCCCGCAGCTGCTCGCCCTTGGTTTTTTCGGACATGGGTATATTCTCCTTTCGGTATTTTGATGGGTTTATAATACCAGAAACCGTCTGCATCGCTCCACCTCATTTTGCAGGTGGGCAAGGTCGGACGAGTTTGTGATAACAAAATGGGAACGGGCGGTATAAAAGCCGTCCTCGTGCTGGTTTTTCATGCGGTCTGCGGCGGCCTGCGGGGTAATGCCGTCCCGCTGCAAAATGCGGCGCAGGCGCTCCTCCTTCGGGGTCACCACGCTGACGATAACATCGCAAAGGCGGTCGCCGCCCGCCTCAAACAGGGTGGGGGCATCCAGAACACAGGCACGGCAGCCGGCACGCTCGGCGGCATCCATGCGGGCTTTACATTCCGCCAGAATGAGGGGAAAGGTGATGCCCACCAGCCGCTGCAGCTGCTCCGGCCGGGCAAAGACCATGGCGCCCAGCCTTCGGCGGTCGATGGTGCCGTCCGACAGGCGGGTACCGGGGAACGCCCCGGCGATGGCATCGGCTGCGGCGGGGCTGTTATTGACCTCGTGGGCGATGGCGTCGGCGTCCAGCACCTCCACCCCGCCCCATTGTCGCATCAGGGCAGTCACGGTGGATTTGCCGCTGCCGGTGGGGCCGGTCAAGCCGATACGGAGCATAAAATCACCTCGGTTTCGGGTTGGGGGACGGTCTGCGGCGGGGGCAGGCTGCCGGGGCCCGCAGGCTGCTAGG
>JABLTO010000746.1_pt1 | contig 48004 bp, 42 predicted proteins | sample 7160091 | NCBI WGS metagenome assembly JABLTO01 (sample SAMN14651225, study PRJNA627086) | human gut metagenome | isolation source: feces | host: Homo sapiens
AAATATTTTTCAAAAAATAAATGCGGCTGACCATGGTCAGCCGCATTTCTTGTTTGTTATTTCAGGAATGACCCGTAGTCGGGATCACCCGTGCATGGGGCAGCCGTGGGGAGTGGGCCCCCGGCGCTGCGCCCGGACCTGGATCATCTCTCCGGCGATGCTGACGGCGATCTCCTCCGGCGTCACCGCCAGGATGGGGGTGCCGATGGGGGTGTGCACCAGGGCGATGGCCTCTTCCGGAATGCCCGCCTCCCGAAGCCGCTGGTTCACCGACGCGGTTTTGCGACGGGAGCCGATGACTCCCACATAGGCGAAGGCCCCCCGCAGCACCTGGTCCTCCACCTGGAAGTCCCGCATATGGCCGCTGGTCATGATGACCACAAAGTCCTCCTCCGTCACAGTGAGATAATCGCTGATGCGGGTGAAATCCCCGCAGATCACCTGCTCCGCCGTGGGGAACAGGGAGGTGTTGGCCAGCTCCGGCCGGTCGTCGAATACCACCGGGCGGAAGTCCACCGTGGTCAGCAGAGGGCACAGGGCCTGAGAAATGTGTCCCGCGCCGAACAGCAGCGCCCGCTGACCGATAGGCAGAGGCAGGGAGATGTATCCCGCTGCCATGGAAAAGCCCGGGGTTCGCAGGGCCTGGGCAATATCCTCTGGCAGACTGCCGGCAGCGACGGTTTCCTTATCCAACAGCGCCGGAGCGGAGCCGTCCTCCGCCAGCACCAGCCACCCGGCGGTGTGCTGCTCCAGCAGAGCCAGGGCCCGGCTGGCGGTGTCGTTCCACAGGGGATCCTCCGCCGGAATGAACTGGAAATGGGCCGTGACGTCGCCGCCGCAGACCATGCCGATATCCCGCTCCGGGGCCTGGTGCAGGGGAAACTCCCGGATGCAGGAGCGGCGCTGGTCCAGCAGCTCCCGGCACAGTTGGATGCTGCGCCCCTCCACCGCGCCGCCGCCGATGGTACCCACCAGGCGGCCTTCGGCTCCCACCAGCATCTGTGCTCCGGCCTTCCGGGGGGCGCTGCCCCGGTCGGCGATCAGCGTCACCAGCACCGTGTCCCGGCGCTTCTCCACCTCGTAAAACAGTTGGGAAAAAATCTGCTTCATGACGTTATCCTTTTTTCCAGGCCTCCGTCTCCTCCAGCAGCCACTGACGCCAGGCATCCACGCCCAGGCCGGACTTGGCGGAGATGGGGAAAATCTTCAGCTTGGGATTGCGCCGGTGAGCGTACTCCACCACCTTGTCCATGTCAAAGTCGAAATACGGCAGCACGTCGATCTTGTTGATAATCAGCGCGTCGCACACTGTGAAGATCAGGGGGTACTTCAGGGGCTTGTCGTGGCCCTCGGGCACGGAAAGGATCATGGCGTTTTTCACCGCGCCGGTGTCGAACTCCGCGGGGCACACCAGGTTGCCCACATTCTCCAGCACCACCAGGTCCAGGTCATCAGTGCCCAGCTCCCGCAGTCCCTGCTGGGTCATCCCGGCGTCCAGGTGGCACATGCCGCCGGTGTGCAGCTGGATGGACCGGACCCCGGCGTTGGCCATGGCGGCGGCGTCCACGTCGGAGTCGATGTCCGCCTCCATAACGCCCATGCGCAGCTGATCCTTCAGGCCCTCCACGGTCCGCAGCAGGGTGGTGGTCTTGCCGCTGCCCGGAGAGGACATCAGATTCAGCAGGAAGGTGCCCTGCTTTTTCAGCTGCTGCCGGACCCGGTCCGCCTCCCGGTCGTTGTCGGCGAAAACGCTTTCCTTCACCTGGATGATCTTATATTTGTCCATAGGTACGCCTCGTTTCTGTGGATTTTTCAGCAGTATACCATATTTGTCATGAATATGCAAACGACGCGACAAAAAATACCGGAATATGCCAAAAATTATTTGCGTTACCCACCGGACTGGGGGTATAATGAGGGGACAAGAAGGAGGCAGATAGCATGATCTCGACAAAAGGACGGTACTCCATCCGGATCCTTTTGGACCTGGCAGAGCACCGCAGCGGCGGCTACATCCCTATGAAGGAGGTGGCAGCGCGGCAGAATATCTCGCTGAAATACATCGAGAAGCTGATGCCTGCGCTGAAGACTGCCGGATTCATTGAGAGCGTCCACGGCATCGGCGGCGGCTACCGCCTGGCCCGGGAGCCGGAAACGTGCACCCTGTGGGACATCCTGCAGTGCTCCGAGGGGAACCTGGCCCCGGTAAGCTGCCTGAAGGACGGGGCGGGCCTCTGCGCCCGGTCCGCCGAGTGCCGCACCCTCCCGGTGTGGGAGGAATACTACCGGATGACCCGGGACTATTTTTCCGGTGTCACTCTGGCGGACCTGATGGACACCCCCCAGGGGGACAACTACGTCATTTGAATATACGCCGCCCGGACCGGAACTGCCCATCCCAGCCTGGGCGGCGTATATTTTCCGGGTTCGACGAAAAAAGCGGTTGCAAAACGGCAGGGAGTTTGATATAATCAGCGGGTAACAGATGCGCAGGGTTAGTACATCGGTAGTACATCGGCTTCCCAAGCCGAGGAGGCGGGTTCGATTCCCGTACCCTGCTCCAAAAAGAAAGACACCCGTAGGGGTGTCTTTCTTTTTGGAGCGGCACTTTTGCTCTGCAAAAGTGGTCGCCTGCGGGCAGGCGATTTAACATGCAGGGGAAACCCGACTAAGGTTTCCCTTGCATACATTCCTTTCCTTGTGATATACAGGAGTGCGCACGGACAACAAAACCTGTGGGCAATCACAAAGCGAGGGCTTCAAGAGAAATCTTGAAGTCCTTTTATTATGCCTGTGAACCCTTGAAATACAGAGCTTTATTGATTTACACCGTGAAAATATTTGCAATTTTTGCAGAAATTTCATGAGGGTTGCATACATAAGGACAACAAACTACTGCTTAATACGACTATATAATATAAAGGGCTTTTCATGAATGGCCTAATCTGCTACAATAGAAAGGAAGAAGTTTGTGCATAGCCGAAAGTATAAATATTGGAGATCCGTCATCGATCTCCGAAGATGTATGGACTGCAAAAGGCTGCAAGGGAAAATTTACTTGCCCCATGACTTTATTCCGGAAGAACCTCCACTTCATCCTAATTGCCGATGCTCTATACAATGGTTAGAGGCAAAAACGGCTGGCACCGCAACAAAGCTTGGCTTACGGGGCGCCGATTGGTGGCTGAAGACCTTTCGTCGGCTTCCTGGATGCTACATAACCGAGGACGAAGCTACCCGGTTGGGATGGATCCCAATTTTAGCAAATCTTTCCATTGTAGCTCCCGGAAAGATGCTGACAAAGGGCGTTTACAAAAACAGAGACAAACGACTCCCGGATGCACCGGAACGAATATGGTACGAGGCTGACATCAATTATTCTTTCGGTTATCGGGGCGGAGAACGAATTCTCTACTCCAATGACGGATTGATTTTTGCTACCTACGACCACTACGCCACGTTCGTTGAGATCGTTTAACAGAAAGGGATTTTGTTATGAATCACTATGCATATACGCCCATTCCAACCGACCCTGTTTTTCTGAGCTTGAACGGCTGCAAGAACTGGGGTACATTACACCGGCGCATCCGTAAGGCGTTTGGGTTTCCGGATTACTACGGAGAAAACTGGGATGCCATGTGGGATTGCCTGACGGACGTATTCTTGCGGCCGGTGCAGAGACACATCGTTGTGGAAGGCTTTGCTTCTATGCCCCAAGAGCTGCAGGAGTATGCCGCACCGATGCAGGAGATTTTCAGCGACCTTCAGGAGAAATATCCTTGGGTATCGATCACATACCGCTGATTGCAGACACAACAAAACCTGTGGGCAATCACAAAGCGAGGACTTTAAGAGAAATCTTGAAGTCCTCGCTTTGTTGTGTCCGGAATCCATTGCGGCATATGGACTTTCAGGCGTTACGCCCTCAAAAGAGCCTATTATCCTGCGGCGAACTGGCTTCTCGATGCGTTTGTTTACAAATAATTCAAAGCCTTCCACTTGACAAGGGCGGCGGGGGGTGGTAAACTGCGTTTAGCACTCAGGAAGATGGAGTGCTAACGGAGAAACGATATGGAAATGACCGATCGAAAAAAGCAAATACTGAAGATCGTCGTGGAAGAATATGTGGCGGCGGCGGAGCCGGTGGGCTCCAAGGCCATTGCCCAGCGGATGCCCGGAAAGATCAGCTCTGCCACCATTCGCAATGAGCTGGCGGATCTGACGGAAATGGGCTATCTGGAGCAGCCGCACACCTCCGCCGGACGGGTCCCCTCCGCCAAGGGCTATCGGCTGTACGTCAATGAGCTGATGGAGCATCGCGCCCTGAGCCGGGAGGAGGAGGATAAGCTCAACGCCTCTCTGGCGGAGAAGCTGGCGGGGACGGATCAGCTCATGGCCCGGGCAGGCCAGATGGTGTCCTCCTTTGTGGGTTATCCGGCCTATACCGTGGCGGATCACAAGACAGCCGCCACCGTGCGGCGGTTCGAGCTGATTCCGGTGGACGCCAACAGCTTCATTGCCGTGGTGATGCTGTCGGACAGCCAGGTGAAAAGCCAGCTGCTGCCGCTGCAATTGCCGGTGGCCGACGGCGGCCTGCCGGACATGAGCCATCTGCTGAACACCCACTTCACGGGGATCGGCCCGGAGGATATGAACGGACGGCTCATGAGCCTGTCCGAGCAGGTGCCCGGCCAGTGGTTCCTGCCGCTGAACCAGGTGGTGGAATACGCCGGGCGGCTATTGAAGGAAGCAAACAGCCAGGAGGTCTTTCCCAGCGGGGCCAAGGAATTCCTGCGGTTCCCGGAATACCGGGACGCGGACAAGGCCCACGACCTGATGACCTTTATGGTGGACAATAAAGAGCAGCTGCCGGCGCCCACGGAGGGCGGCCCGGTGCAGATCCTCATCGGCCCGGAAAATCTCAGCGAGGCCCTGCGGGACAGCAGCGTGGTGGTGGCCAGCTATGACATCGGAGACAATATGCGGGGCCTGGTGGGCGTGGTCGGACCCACCCGGATGGACTACGCCACCGTGGCGGCGCGCCTGAGCTACTTTGCAGAGAGCCTGGGCCGCATGTTCGGGAAGAACCAGCTGCCCCCCAAGGAGGACCAGGAAACATGAGCGAGAATGTGAATCAGGAAAACAAACAGGAACAGGAAAACACGGACACCCCGGAGACCCAGCCCCAGCAGGAGCCGTCTCCGGAAACGGCGGAGGAGACCTTCACCGTTACCCGGGATCAGATGGAAAAAATGGAGCAGCTGGCCAAGATGGTGTCCGACGCCAGCGACAAATATCTGCGTTTGGCGGCGGAGTACGACAACTACCGCAAACGCACCGCCAAGGAAAAGGAGAGTCTGTACGGCGACGCCAAGGCCGACACCGTGAAGCCCTTCCTGGAGGTGCTGGATAATCTGGAGCGGGGCCTTTCCCAGTTTGAAGAGGGCGACCCCCACCGCCAGGGTATGGAAATGATCTGCAGGCAGTTCATGACCGTGCTGGAAAAGCTGGGGGTGCAGCAAATTGAAGCGCTGGGCCAGCCCTTTGACCCTGCCCGCCACAACGCCGTGATGCATGTGGAGGACGAGAGCGCCGGAGAAAACACCGTGGTGGAGGTATTCCAGCAGGGATATGCCATGGACGACAAGGTCCTGCGGTTCGCCATGGTGAAGGTAGCCAACTGAAAGGAGCTTGTGCTATGAACGGAAAGAGACTGTATAAGAGCCGCGACAACCGGATGATCTCCGGCGTGTGCGCGGGAATCGCGGAATATTTCGGCATTGACCCCACGCTGGTCCGTCTGGCCTGGGTGGTGTTCAGCCTGCTGGGCGGCAGCGGACTGCTGGCGTATATCATCGCCGCCATCATCGTGCCGGAGAATCCGGCGGACTGATGACGGAGATCATCCTGCTTTTTTGACAGACTAAAATTTTATTTCATATATTCAGGAGGCAATCATTATGTCTAAAGTTATCGGTATCGACCTTGGCACCACCAATTCCTGCGTAGCCGTCATGGAGGGCGGCGAGGCAGTTGTTATCCCCAACGCAGAGGGCAACCGCACCACCCCGTCCGTGGTGGCATTTTCCAAGACCGGCGAGCGCATGGTTGGCCAGGTGGCCAAGCGTCAGGCCATCACCAACCCCGACCGCACCATCTCCTCCATCAAGCGCGAGATGGGCTCCGATCACCGGGTGAGCATCGATGGGAAGGCCTACACGCCCCAGGAGATCAGCGCCATGATCCTGCAGAAGCTCAAGAGCGACGCCGAGGCCTATCTGGGCAGCCCCGTCACCGAGGCCGTTATCACCGTGCCCGCCTACTTTACCGACGCTCAGCGTCAGGCCACCAAGGACGCCGGCAAGATTGCGGGTCTGGATGTGAAGCGTATCATCAACGAGCCCACTGCCGCGGCCCTGGCCTATGGCGTGGACAAGGAGCAGGCCCAGAAGATCATGGTGTACGACCTGGGCGGCGGCACCTTCGATGTGTCCATTCTGGAGATCGACGACGGCGTCATCGAGGTTCTGGCCACCGCCGGCAACAACCGGCTGGGCGGCGACGACTTCGACCAGTGCATCATGAAGTATCTGGTCAGCGAGTTCAAGCGCACCGAGGGCATCGACCTGTCCGGCGACAAGGTGGCCATGCAGCGCCTGAAGGAGGCCGCCGAGAAGGCCAAGATCGAGCTGTCCGGCGTTACCACCAGCAACATCAACCTGCCCTATATCACCGCCGACGCCACCGGCCCCAAGCACCTGGATGTGACCCTGACCCGTGCCAAGTTCAACGAGCTCACCGGCCATCTGGTGGACGCCACCATGGGCCCCGTGCGTCAGGCCATGTCCGACGCCGGTCTGAAGCCCTCCGACCTGTCCAAGGTCCTGATGGTGGGCGGCTCCAGCCGTATCCCCGCCGTGGTGGAGGCCGTGAAGAACTTCACCGGCAGCGAGCCCTTCAAGGGCATCAACCCCGATGAGTGCGTGGCCATGGGCGCGGCCCTGCAGGCCGGCGTGCTGACCGGCGATGTAAAGGGTCTGCTGCTGCTGGACGTGACCCCGCTGTCTCTGGGCATCGAGACCATGGGCGGCGTGTGCACCCGCCTGATCGAGCGCAACACCACCATCCCTGTGAAGAAGAGCCAGATCTTCTCTACTGCCGCCGATAACCAGACCTCCGTGGAGGTCAACGTGCTCCAGGGTGAGCGCGAGATGGCTGCCGCCAATAAGAGCCTGGGACGCTTCCACCTGGACGGCATCGCTCCGGCCCGCCGCGGCGTGCCCCAGATCGAGGTGACCTTCGACATCGACGCCAACGGCATCGTCAACGTGTCCGCCAAGGACCTGGGCACCGGCACCGAGCAGCACATCACCATCACCTCCTCCTCCAACATGAGCAAGGACGACATTGAGAAGGCCGTGAAGGAGGCCGAGCAGTATGCCGCCGAGGACGCCAAGGTCAAAGAGAAGGTAGAGGTCCGCAACCAGGCCGACCAGATGGTCTATCAGTCCGAAAAGACCCTCAGCGAGGTGGGCGACAAGCTGCCTGAGAGCGAGAAGGCCCCCATCCAGGCCGGTATCGACAAGCTGAAGGAGACTCTGAAGGGCGAGGACACCGACGCCATCAAGGCTGCCACCGAGGAACTGACCCAGTTGTTCTACAAGATGAGTGAGAAGCTGTATCAGCAGCAGGCGCCCCAGGGTGATGCCGGTCAGGCCGGCGCCCAGGGCGGTCCCACCGGCGACCAGGGCGGCCAGTATTACGACGCCGACTACAAGGTCGTGGATGACGACGACAAGAATAAGTAAGTGAAAATATACCACCGGAAAGGGGCAGGGCTTCCTGTCCCTTCCTGTGGTGTTCCGGGATAAAAGACCCAGAGAAGGGAGCGGGCCTTTATGGCAGACAAACGCGATTATTATGAGGTCCTGGGCGTGGAAAAGGGCGCCAGCGAGGACGAGATCAAAAAAGCATACAAAAAGCTGGCCCGGAAGTATCACCCGGACATGAACCCCGGCGACAAGGCGGCCGAGGAGAAGTTCAAGGAGATCAACGAGGCCAACGAGGTGCTGTCCAACCCCGAAAAGCGCCAGAAATACGACCAGTTCGGCTTTGCCGGGGTGGACCCCAACTATGGCGCGGGCCAGGGCGGCGCATACGGCGCAGGGGGCTTCGACTTCGGCGACCTGGGCGATATTTTCGGCAGCTTCTTTGGCGGCGGCTTCGGCGGCGGCCAGCAGCGGCGCAACGGCCCCCGCCGGGGCGAGAGCATCCGGGCCAGCGTCTCCGTAGACTTCACGGAGGCGGCCTTCGGCTGCGAAAAATCCGTGACGGTGGACCGCAGCGAGTCCTGCCCCACCTGTAAGGGCAACGGCTGCGCCCACGGCACCACGCCGGAGGTGTGCCCCGACTGCCACGGCACCGGCACCGTGACCCAGGCCCAGCGGACGCCCTTCGGCGTCATGCAGAGCCAGGGACCCTGCCAGAAGTGCCGGGGCACCGGCAAGATCATCCACCAGCCCTGTCCTGATTGCCGGGGCAGCGGACGCATCCGCAAGCGCCGGACCATCCAGGTGACCATCCCTGCCGGTATCGACAACGGGCAGACCATCTCCCTGCGGGGCCAGGGCCATGCCGGGTCCAACGGCGGCCCCAGCGGCGACCTGCTGATCACCGTGATGGTGCGGCCCCACGAGATCTTCCGGCGGGAGGGAACGTCCGTGTTCTGCGAGGCGCCCATCACCTTCACCCAGGCGGTGCTGGGCGCGGAGCTGGAGATCCCCACCATCGACGGGCGGGTGAAGTATACCATCCCCGAGGGCACCCAGACCGGCACTGTGTTCCGGCTGCGGGGCAAGGGCATCCCGGTGCTTAACGGCCGGGGCCGGGGCGACCAGTATGTCACCGTTACCATTGAGACGCCCCGGGACCTGAACCGGGAGCAGAAGGAAGCCCTGAAGAGGTTCAGCGAGACCCTGGGCGAGGGCAACTACGAAAAGCACCGCAGCTTTTTCGGAAAGAAGAAGTAAGCCATGTACCTTGCCGATTATCACGTACATTCCACCTGTTCCCCGGACGGACACCAGACCATGGCCCAGGCGGCGGAGGCCGCCGTCCGGCAGGGCCTTAATGAGCTGTGTATCACCGACCATGTGGACACCCTGTACTGGGATGATTTCCGTCCCCGGTGGGATTTTGACTGGGACGAGGCCCGGCGCCAGTTCCGGGAGGCCCAGGCCCTGTGGGGGGACCGGATCACCCTGCGGCTGGGGGCGGAGTTGGGCGACGCTCAGTACGGCTTTGACCGGGCCGTCCATATGATGGACGGTGCACCGGTGGATTTTGTCATCGGGTCCGTGCACCTGGGCGGAAAAAAGTTTGGCAACATGGACCTGTACTATATTGAAAAAGGTGACGAAGCGTATTATGATAGTGTCATCGACAGCTATCTGGACAGCGTTCTGGAGCTGGCCCGGTGGGGACAGTTTCAGGTGCTGGGTCACCTGACCCTGCCGCTGCGGTATATCAACGAGCACCACGGGGAGCATATGACGTTCCGCCGCCATATGGATCGGGTGGAGGAGGTCCTCCGCACTGTGATCCCCAAGGGGGTGGGCATCGAGTGCAACACCAACCGGGGAAACGAGCCCCTGCCGGGGCCGGAGATTCTGCGGCTGTACCGCCGCCTGGGGGGCGAGATCGTCACCCTGGGCAGTGACGCCCACCGGCCCGGGGACGTGGGCTGCTTCATCCGGCAGCGCCAGGAGCTGCTGCGGGAATGCGGCTTCCGCTATTTTACCACATTTGAACAGGGCAAGCCGCGGTTTCAGGCCCTGTGAACCACCCGAGAGGAGCATAGCATCATGAAAATTGCCATTGGCTGCGATCACGGCGGCTATCTGCTGAAGCAGGACATTCTCATCTGGCTGGAGGAGCACGACATCGACTTTGAGGATGTGGGCTGCTTCTCCACCGAAAGTGTGGACTATCCCATTTATGGCGAAAAGGTGGCCCGGCTGGTGGCCTCCGGCGCATGCGAGAAGGGTATCGTCATCTGTACTACCGGCATTGGCATCTCCATTGCCGCCAACAAGGTCAAGGGTATCCGCTGCGCCCACTGCACCGATTCCCTGTCTGCCGAGATGACCCGCCGTCACAACGATGCCAACGTGCTGGCCCTGGGTGCGGGCATCACCGGCCCCAACCTGGCCAAGCGTATTGTGGAGGTGTTTCTGAACACCGAGTTTGAGGGCGGCCGCCATGCCCGCCGGGTGGGTCAGCTGGACAGCATCCAGCCCTGAAGCATTTGCATGAACGGAGGTGCGCGCCATGACCACAAAAGGATATCATCGCTACCGGGGGCGGAATACCCGGGGCAAGGTGGCGCTGGTCGTTGTGCTGGTGCTGATCCTGCTGGCGGCGGTGGCCTATCTGCTGACCCAGGAGTATGTGGTGTATGATGACGAAGGCAAGGCCCATCTGGAGATGCCCTGGTCCCGGAAGGAGCCGAAGAAGCCCCAGCCGGACTCCACGCCTGTGCCGGATGATGTGGACATCACCCGGGAGGAGCCCCAGCGGCAGAAGGTGGAGGCCATCCACGCCTGGGAGCTGCCATACGGCTGCCTGGGCAGCGACCCCGGCTATCTGCTGACGGACCGGGAGGCTGTGGCCGTCAACGTGAAGATGTATGACGGGTCCGTGGCGTATCACACGGCGGTGGCCTTGCCGGAAGGCATTCTCACCGGCGGACTGTCCACCAGCCGGAACCTCCAGACCATACTGGACAGCAACTGCTATACCGTGGCGCGGCTGGCGTGCTTCTGCGACAACGCCTTTGCCGACGCTCAGCAGGAGCAGGCGGCCCTGTGTGCTGCCGACGGGACCCTGTACCGGGACGGCTCCGGCCGCCGGTGGCTGGACCCCTCCAAGCCGGGGACCCTGCGGTATATCACGGACCTGGCCAAGGAGTGCGCCCAGCTGGGCTTTGACGAGATCCTGCTGGATTGGTTCCTGTATCCCGTCAGCGGCGATCAGTCGGCTCTGGAGCTGCCTGCCGACAAGACGGTGGTGCTGAAGGATTTTGCCCAGGCTTTGGAAAAGCAGCTGCCGGAGGGCACGGTGCTGTCCGTGGTGCTGCGGGAGACTCCGTCGGCGGACAACGGCGTCACGGCGGAACTGCTGGCGTCCTGCTTCGACCGGGTGTATGTCATGCCCAATGCGGACGCATCGGCGCTGCCCACCGGCTATGACCGGGCCACGCGCGTGGTGACTATGGCCGGCTATGCGCCCGAGAGCGGCAGCTATCTGGTGACGCAGTGAGCTGATTGTCTCGAAGCACGAAATAAGTTTCCGAAATCAATAAAAAATCCTCCGATAAGCTGCGGAAAATGTAGCTTTCGGAGGGTTTTCTTTTGCGCGGCGCTATGATACAATACTCTCTTGTGAACAGATTCGTAAGGAGGGGAAGCAGTCCCATGGAAAAAGAGAACAAATTGGGCACCATGCCCATTTCCAAGCTCATCATCAACATGTCCCTGCCCATCATCGCGTCTATGCTGGTGCAGGCCCTATACAACATTGTGGACAGCGTGTTCGTGTCCCGGGTGTGTGAGCAGGCGCTGACCGCCGTGTCCCTGGCGTTTCCGGCCCAGAACCTGATGATCGGCCTGGCCACCGGCACCGCCGTGGGCGTCAACGCCCTGATGGGCCGGGCTCTGGGGGCCAAGGACCAGCAGCGGGCCAACGCCGTGGCCATCAACGGCGTATTCCTGGCGGTGGTGGGCTTTGTCATCAGCGCCGTGCTGGCGCTGCTGTTTGCGGGGCCCTTCTTCCGGTCCCAGACCCAAATCGACTACATCATCGACAACGGCATTGACTATCTGCTGATCTGCTGCTGCGGCTCCCTGGGGCTGTTCGGCGAGATCATGTTTGAGCGGCTTTTACAGGGCACCGGCCGGTCCATCCTGTCCATGTATACCCAGGGACTGGGCGCTATCGTGAATATTGTGCTGGACCCCATCTTCATCTTTGTGTTCGACATGGGCGTTACCGGCGCGGCGGTGGCCACGGTTATCGGACAGTTCTGCGGCTGTATTCTGGCACTGATCTTCAACCTGAAGAAGAACAAGGAGATCCATTTGCAGTTCCGGGGCTTCCGGCCCAATTGGCGGCTGGTGGGGAATATCTATGCCATCGGCCTGCCCAGCGTCATCATGGTGGCTATCGGCTCGGTGATGACCTTCTGCATGAACAAGATCCTCATTGCCTATCACTCCGCCAAGGAGACGGCGGCCACGGCCTTCGGCATTTACTTCAAGCTCAACAGCTTCATCTTCATGCCGGTGTTCGGCCTGAACAACGGCGTGGTGCCCATCGTGGCGTATAACTACGGGGCCCAGAACCGGCTGCGGATGGTGGAGACCATCAAGCGCAGCGCCATCTATGCCTCCTGTATCATGCTGGTGGGCATGGTGGTGTTCTGGTCCATTCCCGGGAGCCTGCTGAAAATTTTCGACGCCACGGACACCATGCTGCAGGTGGGTGTCCCCGCCCTGCGGATCATCTCCCTGAGCTTTTGCATGGCCGGAGCCTGCATCGCCCTGGGCAGCTCCTTCCAGGCCCTGGGCAAAGCGGTGTACTCCATGACCACCTCCATCATCCGGCAGCTGGTGTTCCTGGTGCCCATTGCCTATGTCCTGGCCCGGTACGGCCAGAGCATCGGCAACAACGACCTGGTGTGGTGGAGCTATCCCTTGGCGGAGATCGCGTCCCTGCTGGTGACCCTGGTGTTCTTCCGGCGGCTGTACCGCACCCTCATCGCCCCGCTGCCCGCCAACGGCGGCGCGCCGGTCCACGACGACTCCGACGACGATCCCATAGGAGTATAACTGAAAATGCTCTGCCCCATGGGCAGAGCATTTTCAGTTATACAGCGGCGGTCTCGGCGGCGGGCTTCTTTTCCGGCTCCTCCTGGCAGAAGGGGTATTCCAGCATCTGCGGCAGACGCATATAACGGCGGAAATCGTTGCAGAAGGCGGCATATTCGTACCCGGTGCAGATACGCTCGTCCATGACCACGCCGAGGGGCATCATCTTTCGGGTCAGGTCGCCGGATATATAGTTTGGCACGGGCTTGCCCATGCACACAAACACGCTGGTGGTGCCGAATTCATAACAATGGTGGTGGATATAGCTGGTCTTGATGGAGGCCAGATTCGTGATGAACATGCTGGTGTGGAAGGGGGACAGCTCGATGATCTTCCGGGGCAGCAGACCGTGGCGGTCCAGATGATAGGCCAGCCACACGACGAATTTCGGCAGACCCGGCACGGAGAACATGAACTTGGCGAACTTGTCGGTGCTGTTGGACTGGTGCTCCGCCCGATTGGCGGCAATTGCGTCGGCAATTTTCTGATTCACGGTAAACACTGTGTCGTTCTCGTCCAGATACACCTTCAGCGTGGTCTCATTGACTACCCCGTTGGCCTGTTTTTTCAGGATCACGAAGGACACGCAGAAGTGGTTGCGGCGGTAAATGCGGCCGTTCATGACGAAGTAGTTCAGCTTGGGATTGCGCAGCACCGCCTTGTAATAGGCGGAGATGATGACGCTCATATGGTTCAGCCGCACCCCAGCCCGGCGGTGGGTGCGGATGAAGTCCTTGATGATCTCCTCATCGATGTTCTCGGTGACGGAGTTCCAGGCGTCGTAGCGCTTGGGCATGATATAGGGAATGGCCGCCACCAGCGGCGGCAGGTCCTTTACGCGGGTTCCATCAGGGCGCATGGCAAAGCCCTCCTGTTTCGTTAGATAGGGGCATTATACGGCATATTAGCGGACAATGCAATGGACTATTAACAAAAATAACGGCCGGGCAGGAGAAAGCCGGAGAAAGGGGCGATCGGGATAACGTTTATGAGACGGATTTTCCGCTTTTTTATACTCCAAGAACTTCACGCGCTTCATATGCTAATTAGTTGGGAAAATCGACCGTTTTCGGTGGACACCCCTGAAAAAAGGTGCTATACTATTCCTGAATACGACACAGTATTGTGTTTTTCGATTACATGCTTTGCAACGGGGTGATACGATGAAAACCATGCGTAGAGGGACAAGTATTTTGCTTTGCCTGGCGCTGCTGGTGGCGGCCATTCCGGTGATCCTGCCGGTGTTCACATCGGCCACCGCCGCCGATGACCAGGAGGAGCAGCTGCTGGGCACACTGAGCCAGCGCTTTGAAGCCAGCGGTCCGGGGGTCATTTCCTCCGGCTCCGGCGACGCCGGCGGCAAGTCCTACGGTGCGTATCAGTTCTCCAGCCGCAGCGACATTCCCCGGGCCTTTTTCCGGTGGTGCCAGTCCTCCTCGGATACATACTACCGCTCCATCGGCAACCGGCTCTCTGCCGCCTATGACGCCGACGGGGGCTACGGCTCCAATTTCGACGCCACCTGGCGGGCCCTGGCCAACGAGGACAGCGACGGCTTCCTGCGGGTGCAGCGGAACTATGTCCGCCGCAGCTACTATGACCCCATCGTCCGGTCCATTGAGTCCGCTGTTCCCGGCTTCGACATGGATAACTACAGCATCGCCCTGCGCAACGTGTTCTGGTCCCGTGCCGTGCAGCACGGAGTGGGCGGCTCCTCGGGCTTTTCCAGCAGCGATGGACGGGGCGGCGCCACCGGCGTCATTATGCGGGCCTTCGACGCTCTGGGCGGCTTTGCCAATCAGCCTGAGGCCCAGCTCATCGAGGCCATTTACAACGAAAGCGGCGCCGTGCGGGAGCCTCAGTCAGACTCCTACGGCGTTATGACCGGCCCCACCGCCGACAAGTACGGCGTCACCGGCAAGGTGCTGAAGTATTACGACGGCAACTCCGGCGACGTGCAGCTGGGCGTATACGCCCGCCTGCGGATCAACGAGCCCGCCAAGGCCCAGGTCATGCTGGCGGATTACGGCTTCAAGGATGCCACGGTGGGGGAGGGCGTGTATCAGCTGCGCTCCTCTGCCAACAGTAACCTGACCGCCACCCCTGGCTCCTCGGGCCTGACCCTGAACGCCGTGGGCAGCGGCAAAAACCAGCAGTTCCGCCTGGATTATCATGCCAGCGGGTACTATACCATCACCTGCCAGGAAAACGGCCTGCGGCTGACCGCCGGGAAAAACGGCGTTACTCTGGCCAAAGCCTCCACGGATAACGGTCAGCTGTGGAAGGCCGCCGTATACAACAGCGGCTTCTCCCTGCAAAACCGGGGCACGGGCAGCTATCTGTCCGTTTCCTCCAACGCCGCAGGCGGCCGCCTGATCCTGGCGGATACGGCCATGCAGTGGCAGCTGGCCCTGGCCGGGGCGGGCTGGACCCTGGACGGCGCGTCCTATCCCACGGTAAACTCCACCCTGACGGTGGGGCAGACGGGCTTTCCCTTCCGGGGCACCCTGCGCAACGCCTATGACATCCGCCGGGTGACGGTGTCCATCCAGAAATCCAACGGCTCCAATGCCATTTCCCCCGCCACAGCCACTCCCAACGCCAAGAGCTATGACCTGTCCCGGCTGGACGACGCCGTGGCCTTCTCCCGGCTTGGTGTGGGCGGCTATACCCTGGTCATCGCGGCGGAGAATACCGCCGGGGACAACTACCGCCTGGAGTCCAAGTTCTACGTTACCGACGGCTCCTATGTGGTGTCCTTCGACCCCTGCGGCGGCACCTGCTCCGAGAGCACCCGCCTGGTATCCGCCGGTCAGAAGTACGGCAATCTGCCCACGGCGGTGAAGGACGGCTGCGCCTTTGTGGGCTGGTTCACCCAGCCCGACGGCGGCCAGCAGATCACCGCCAACAGCACCACCGGCGCCAGCAACATTACCCTTTACGCCCACTATCAGGGGCAGTATACCTATCAGTTTGTGAACTACGACGGTTCCGTGTATGCCCAGGGGAAGCTCACCGCGGGACAGGCCATTCCCCGTCCCGCCGGAACGCCTACCCGTCCCGCCGACAGCCAGTATACCTATACATTCACCGGCTGGCAGGGCTACACCAACGGCATGACCATCTCCGGCAACGTGACCTTTACCGCTCAGTATGCGGCCAAGGCCGTAGAGTCCGTCCCCAAGGAGATCACCACCGGGGCCTACCGCATCGCCGACAGCTATCTGCGGGCCATCCCCATGGGCACCACTGCCCGCCAGCTGCTGGCAAACCTGTCCCCCAGCGATTACATTACTCTGCCGGTTCAGGGCGACAGCCTGGTGGGCACCGGCATGACCGTCACCTATGCCAGGGACGGCCAGACCATCCAGACCCTGACCACCGTGGTCACCGGCGACCTCAGCGGCGACGGCCGGGTCACCATTACCGATATGGTCCGGCTCCAGGCTCACCTGCTGGGCAAGACGCCCCTGACCGGCGCGGCCCTTCAGGCGGCGGACCTCAACGGCGACGGTCAGGTCACCATCACCGATATGGTCCGGCTTCAGGCGTACCTGCTGGGCCGGGGTACCATACAACCCAACTGAGTATGAGGGACCATGCCATGCGAAAGAATATCTCATCTGCCCTGGCGGGCTTTCTGGCAGCACTGCTGCTGTGGTGTCTGCTGCCGGTGACAGCGGAGGCCGCCGGGGCCAGCTTCTCCGGCTCCGGCAGCGTCCGGGCCGGCGACAGCGTCACCGTCACTTTTTCCGTCAGCGGCTCCAATATCCAGGGCATCACCGCTGTGCTGCACTACGACAGCAGTGCCCTGACCCTCACCGGCACCCGCCAGCTCATCGGTGACAGCTGGTCCGTGGACATGAGCGGCGGCAACCTGCTGGCCTATGACCAGTCTCTTAACAACCCCATCAGCGGCAGCTCCGCCGTTCTGGCCGTCACGTTCCGGGTGAAGTCCGGCGTGGCTGCCGGGACCAAGGTCAGCGCCACCATCACCGATATCATGACCAGCGACGGCAATAGTGACCAGAGTCTCAACGATGCCTCCTGGTCGGCCAGCGTGGCCTCGCCCCCTTCTGGCAACGCCAATCTGTCCGGCCTTTCCTGCGGGAGCTACGCCCTGTCGCCGTCCTTTTCCGCCGGCACAACGGAATACAGCGTTACCGTGCCCTATGATGTGTCCCGCCTGCCTCTGGATTACAGTGCGGCGGACGGCGGCGCCAATGTATCCGTCAGCGGCAACCAGCTGTCCGTGGGCGTCAACACGGTGGTCCTCACCGTCACCGCCGCCAACGGCGCCACCCGCCGCTATACCATTTCCGTTACCCGCCAGCCAGACCCCACGGCGACCCTCAGCAGCGATGCGGATCTGGCGGATCTGACTCCCTCCGAGGGGAAGCTGACTCCGGCCTTTGCACCCAATATCACGGAGTATGCCGTGTATGTCCCCTATGAGACCACCAAGCTCTCCCTTTCCGCCACCGCCAAGGACAGCAAGGCCCTGGGTGTTACCCAGCCGGACGCCGCCCTGAAGCAGGGCGACAATGTGCTGACCGTTACCTGCACCGCTGAAGACGGCACCACCCGGGACTATACGGTCCATGTGGTGCGGATGCCTGGCTTTGCCGGGACCCTGCCCCAGATCGGAGAACCGGAGCCGGAGGCCCCCGTGCCGGAGCCTGACGATCAGCAGCCCGGTCCCTTCCGATCCCTGTGGACGGCGCTGTGCGCACCGGTGGATCTGCCCCTGCTGACGGGGCGCTGGGTGCCGCTGTACGCCATCCTGGCTTTGCAGCTGGTGGTTTTGCTGGTGGCGCTGTTCTTTATCGGGCGGTCCGTTGGCATTTCCCGCAGCCGCCGCCGTATCCTGGATCGTCTGGCCCGGATGGAGCAGCCGGAGCCCCAGGAGCCCCAGCCGGAGCCTGAACACGAACCGACTGCCCAACCGGAGGAATCCGCACAGGAGCCTGCGCCTGCGGCGTCCGCCCAACCGGAAGCCCCGGAGCCGGAGATTCCGCCGGAGCCCTCGGAACTCCCGGAGGTCCCGGAGCCTGCTCAGCCGGAAGCCCCGGACCCGGCACCCGCCGAGTCGGAGCCTGCCCCTGTGGAGCCGGAGACCCCTGCCCCGGAGGCGGAGTCTGCCGCGCCGGAGGAGCCGGAGACCCCTGCCCCGGAGGCGGAGTCTGCCGCACCGGAGGAGCCGGAAACCCCGGAATCCGAGGAAAAGGCCCAGACCCTGGACCGGGAGAGCCTGGACGCCCTCCTGGAGGAAATCCGCAATATGTAAAAAACGGGACGCCAAGGGGCAGCTGTCCATAAAACAGGTTTTGAAAAACAAATACTGCGGCAGTTGCCGGACAAGGGTTGCTGACAAAAGGGGTATGTGCCATTAAGGCACATGCCCCTTTGATTTTGAAAAAGAAAAAAATACCGCAGCTTCCAGGAAATGGAAACTGCGGTATGGGGGGCAAGGCGTACCCTTTCGGGTGCTTAGTCGGTGTACAACGAGGCCTTTTGTCCAGTCGTGTTCAGGGCGCTGGTGTCCGTCAGTGGATTCCCGGCGGCGTGGATAGAGGACAGGCTTGTGAGTTTTTCCAATCCGGCCAGGCTGGATACCTGGTTGTTCTCCATATAGAGATATTTAAGGGTCGTCAAACCAGCCAGGGGTGTCAGATCACTGACCTGGTTATTGGAAATCTCCAGACTCCATAGTTTTGTCAAACCGGCCAAAGGCGTCAGATCACTGACCTGGTTATTGGAAATATCCAGGCTTCCCAGTTCGGTCAGACCAGCCAGAGACGGCAGTTCGCTGATTTGGTTATTGGAAATATCCAGACTTTCCAATTGAATCAGACTAGTCAGAGATGTCAGATTATCGATATCGCTGTTGGTGATATTCAGTTTCTTCAGATTTTTCAGACCGGACGGGGCCGTCAATTCTGACCAATTAGAGATTTGTCGGACAGAGTGTATGCTGAGTTCATCTAAATAACTCAGGGTGTCGAGCCCCTTCAGGTCCACCGAGTCGCAGTCAACAATTGTGAGCTTATACACATTGCTCTCTGACAGGGCATCCAACCCTTCCACTGCTTGAAAGTAATAAATTTGAAGGTGAGAAACACTTGTCAGCGTTGAGACCTGCTTCAGCAGGTCCTTCCCGAGCTGGCCGCGCCTGTTGAGACCCTCAATGTGCAGATTATAGCATCTGTTTTTGTAGAGGAGCTCCCGCAATTCCCAGAGCTTTTTCTTTTCAATTGTACCGTTCTCCGCCACGGCAAGCCGTACATAATTTCTTTCGCTTGAGGATGTTTCATAGCTTATTTCGCAATCGACCGTTGGGGCCTTAATTGTTTTGTTATAGAACACAAAAGCGGCTATTGCGATGATGATCAACAGCCAGACCGGGAATTTTTTCTTCGCCGCCGGGGCCTTGGCCGGAGCGGGCTGGGCTTGCTTCGGCTGCTGGGCTTGCTTCTGCGTCTGGGCTTGCTGCTGCGTCTGCTTTGCCTGTTGGGCCGGTTCCAGCTGCTGCACGCGGACCGTCAGAATCAGGTCGCCGTTTTTGCCGCCGTTTTTGCCGGGGTAGCCCTGCTCCGCACAACGCAGCAGACCGCCGTCCTTCCAATTGGCGGGGATGGTCACCTCCACGCGCTTGCCGCCAAAGTACCCTGCGGTGATCTGGCAGCCCTGCGCTGCCTGCTCCGGGGTGATGACGATCTCGCGGTTTATGTTTCCGCCGTCCACCCTGGGCGCCTGCTTCTGTTCCCGCTCCCGCCGCAGGGCGCGGGTGCTTTTTGCGTTTCGGACCGTGAACGCCGTGGGGTAGCGCTCATAGTCGCAGCTGCCGTCGAACCCGCACTTGGGGCAGACGGTTACATCGCCGTATTCCGTTTCACATACCGGGCATTTCCACATAATTGATTTTCCCTTTCAACGCTCCCGCTGTCTTTAGTTCAATTTTTTAGGGTCTCCAGCCGCTGCTTTGCATTGGCATGGCCTTGGTCGGCGGCTTTGCGATACCAGGCGGCTGCCTGAGCTGTATCCTTGGGTACGCCGGTGCCGTTTTCATAGAGGCGGCCCAGACTGTACTGGGCGTCGGCGTCACCCTGATTGGCTGCCCTGCGGTACCAGGCCGCCGCCTGGGCCGCATCCTTGGGCACGCCGGTGCCATTTTTATAGCATATGCCCAGATTGTACTGAGCGATGGTCTGGCCCTGTTCTGCCGCCTTGCGGTACCAGCGTGCTGCCTGGGCCAGATCCTTGGGTACGCCTGCACCGGTTTCATAGCAATAGCCAAGATTGCATTGGGCGTCGGCGTAGCCCTGCTCGGCAGCCTTGCGGTACCAGACCACGGCCTGGGCCGCATCCTTGGGTACGCCTTTTCCATTTTTATAGCATACGCCCAGGTTATACTGAGCCGTGGCATAGCCCTGCTCGGCTGCTTTGCGGTACCAGTCCACGGCCTGGGCCGGGTCCTTGGGCACGCCTGCGGCGTCTCTATAGCACACGCCCAGGTTGTTCTGGGCACGGGCGAAGCCCTGTTCTGCTGCCTTGCGATACCACTTTATTGCCAGCCTCTCGTCCTTGAGTACGCCGATGCCATTTTTATAGCAGTAGCCCAGGTTGCACTGGGCACGGGCGAAGCCCTGTTCTGCTGCCTTGCGGTACCATACCACTGCCTGTGCGGGGTCTTTTTCCACTCCGGTACCGGATTCGCAGCAGTAGCCCAGATTGCACTGCGCCCGGGCAAAGCCTTGCTCGGCGGCTTTGCGGTACCAGGCCGCAGCCTGGGCCGTGTCCTGGGGCACGCCTGTGCCATCGTCATAGCATATGCCCAGGTTGCACTGGGCACGGGCGAGGCCCTGTTCTGCTGCCTTACGGTACCAGACCACGGCCTGGGCGGTATCTTTGGGTACGCCTGCGCCGCTTTCATAGCAAACACCCAGGTTGTTTTGGGCATCAACATCCCCTTGCTCGGCGGCTTTGCGGTACCAGACCACGGCCTGGGCCGCATCCTTGGGTACGCCGGTGCCATTTTTATAGCATACGCCCAGGTTGTACTGGGCCGTGGCAAAGCCTTGTTCCGCCGCCTTGCGGTACCAGCTTGTCGCCTGGGCCGGATCCCTGGGCACGCCGGTGCCGGAATCATAGCAATAGCCCAGTTGATTCTGGGCCGGCGCGCAGCCCATCGCGGCAGCCCGCACCAGATATGCAGTCCTCTTTTCCTCGTCCTTCTCATCCAGATATGCCTTATACCACTGCTCCGCCGTTTTTTCGCTGACCGGCGGCTGCTCGGGGGCCTTCGGCTTATTCGGGCTGCTGTTTTTTTCCAATGCTTCCAGCTGCTGCTTCGCGTCGGCGCTGCCCTGCTGGGCGGCCAGGGAATACCACTTCACCGCCTGAGCCGTGTCCTGGGGCACGCCGGTGCCATTTTTATAGCACGCCCCCAAATTGCACTGAGCCGGTGCATAGCCCTGCTCGGCTGCCCTGCGGAACCACGCTGCCGCCTGTGTATAGTCACGTGCAACGCCTTCGCCCTTGTAACAGCAATAGCCCAGTTGATTTTGGGCTGGCGGATGATCGCGGTTTGCTGCCATCTTAAACCAAATGGCTGCTGCCGCTGGGTTTTTCTCGGCCCCCCGTCCCGCCGCAAGACACTGGCCCAAACGAAGCTGCGCCCGTTGGCAATCCTGGCCTGCTGCCTTGCCATATAGTGTCACGGCCCGCTTTATATCCTTGGGTACGCCGCGGCCCTCCTCATAACAGCGGCCCAGCATGTATTGTGCCAGGGCGTACTGCTGGTCCGATGCTTTTTGGTACCACTGCGCCGCCTGGACATCATCCTGCTTGGCGCCGACGCCATAACGGTAGGCGTTGCCCAGCCACAGCTGGGCCTCTCGGCTGCCCTGGTCCGCCTTCCGGCGCAGATACATCTCCGCCCCGGCGGCAGAAGGCACCTCCGTGCTCAGGAGCATCCATTCCATCAGCAGTTGATCCAGCCCCGGGCCCTGCTTCTGCTCCCATTCCCGCCGCAGGGCGCGGGTGCTTTTTGCGCCTGCCACGGCGAAGGGCGTGGGATAGTGTTCATAATCGCAGCTGCCGTCGAACCCGCACTTGGGGCAGACGGTCAGCGCATCGTATTCCGTTTCACATACCGGGCATTTCCACATAAGTAATCTCCCTTATCAGATGTCACTTAGAATTCCAGGACTTCCAGCCGTTTTTCTGCATCCTTGTTTCCTTGTTCTGCTGCCTTACGATACCATCGGATTGCCTCATCCATATCCTTTGGTACGCCCCGACCCTTTTCATAGCATTCAGCCAGACGGAGCTGCGCCTCGGCGAGGTCCTGGTCGGCGGCGTTGCGATACCAGACTGCCGCCTCGGCGGCATCCTTCCGCACACCGAAGCCTGCGGCCAGATAACGGCCCAGACGGCACTGGGCTTCGGCGTCGCCCTGCTGTGCCGCCCACCGGCACCAGGCCGCTGCCTGCCACATGTCCTGCTCTACGCCGTCGCCGCGTTCATAGCAGAGCCCCAGTGCGCATTGGGCTGCGGCCAGGCCCTGACGGGCCGCACGATCGAACCAGTCTGCAGCCTGTTTGTGGTCCTGGTCCACGCCGTCGCCGTTCCAGAAGCGTCTGCCCACCTCATACTGGGCTTCTCGGATGCCCTGTTCCGCTCGCTCCAGCAGCAGTTCCAGCTGCTGCTGGTCATAGGCCTGACCGGAGAGCGCCTGGAGCATGTCCTGAGCCGGTTGGCTTCCCTGACGGGCCGCTAAGCGATACCAATGCAGGGCCTGACGATGGTTCTTCTCCGCACCTACGCCGTACTGATAGCTGGCGCCCAGCCACCATTGGGCCGCCGCATCGCCTGCCTCCGCCTTTTCCCGGAAGCACCGCTCCGCCGCAGTGGCGTCCTTTTTCTGGTGGCTCCCGATAAACCATTCCATCAGCAACTGATCCAGCCCCGGGCCCTGCTTCTGCTCCCATTCCCGCCGCAGGGCGCGGGTGCTTTTTGCGCCTGCCACGGCGAAGGGTGTGGGATAGTGTTCATAATCACAGCTGCCGTCGAACCCGCAGGTGGGGCAGACCGCGGTTGCGGTGTTTTCTTGGTCACATACCGGGCATTTCCACATGATGGGGCCTCCTTAGGTGTTGTTGGCTTTGGCTTTTGCCCGCCATTCTTTGGCCAGGGACGGGTTCCCCGGCACGCCCCGGCCCTGCTCATAGCAATCTGCCAGGGCGTGCTGGGCGTTCTTGTTCCCTTGTTCGGCGGCTTTGCGGTACCAATGGGCGGCCTGGTAATAATCCCGCTCTATCCCCAGACCCTGGTAATAGTGATATCCCAGGTCATATTGCGCCGGAGCATAGCCCTGCTCGGCGGCCTTACGGTACCACTTGACGGCCTGGGCATAGTCCGGTTTTATGAAGCCGCTGCAGCCATAACAATAACGGTTTCCCAGCTCGTACTGCGCCGGGGCATAGCCCTGCTCGGCGGCTTTTTTCAGGTATTCCATCCGCTTGGCCTGGTCGGACTCCTGCTGATACTGCCGGAACAGCTGGTCCGGCGTCAGCGGCTCCGGCTCCTCCAGCCGGCGCTGGGCCTGGGCATGGCCCTGTGCCGCCGCCTTGCGGAACCATTCCATAGCCTTTGCGGCGTCCCGTTCCACGCCGAAGCCCTTGGCATAGCACTGGCCCAGCTCATACTGCGCATTGGCATAATCCTGCCGGGCGGATTTGCGGTACCAATCCGCGGCCTGGGCGGGGTCCTGTTTCACGCCGATGCCGTTTGCATAGCAGCGCCCCAGGTCGTATTGTCCATAGCTGGCGTCCTGTTGGGCGGATTTGCGATACCACTTCACGGCCTGGAAGGTGTCTTTTTCTACGCCGGTGCCGCTTTCATAACATTCTCCCAAGGAATGCTGGGCGAGATCATGGCCCTGTTCGGCGGCTTTGCGGTACCAGCGGGCGGCCTGGGCCGCGTCCGCGTTTACACCCTCGCCAAATCGATAGCAATAGCCCAGCCACCATTGTGCGTCGGCATGGCCCTGGTCCGCCGCTTCGCGGAACCACCCGGCGGCCCGGACCGCATCCGCTTTCAGACCGTAGCCGAACAGATAGCACCGACCCAGCTCGTGTTGGGCCTGGGCGTAGCCTTGTTCGGCGGCCTTGCGGTACCAACGGACAGCCTGGGCTTCGTCTTCCTCCACGCCGGAGCCGTTTTCATAGCAGTCCCCCAGCCAATACCAGGCTTCAGGGGTGTCCTGCCGGGCGAGTTTTTGGAACCACCGGGCGGCTTCCGCCGGGTTCTTTTTCACGCCATGGCCCTCAGAATAGCAGTACGCCAGGGATGCCAGGGCCGGGGCATAGCCTTGCTCGGCGGCTTTGCGGTACCACTGGACGGCCTGGGCTTCGTCTTCCTCCACGCCCCGGCCAAGATAATAGCAGTGGCCCAGCTGGTACTGGGCTTCGGCATGGCCTTGCTGGGCGGCTTTTTTCAGGTATTCCATCCGTTTGGCCTGGTCGGACTCCTGCTGATACAGGGCGTACCAATCCGGCGCTTCCAGCTCCGCCAGCTTCTGCCGGGCATCTGCGAAGCCCTGCCGGGCGGCCTTGCGGAACCATTGGGCGGCCCGGGCGGCGTCCTGTTCCGCGCCCCAGCCCCGGGCATAGGCGGTGCCCAGCCACCACTGGGCCGCCGGGTCGCCGCCGTCCGCCAGGCGGCGGAAGCAGCGCTCGGCGGCGGCAGTGTCCTGGGGCGCGTCAAACCACCGCATCACCAGCTCCATCAGGCCTGGGCCCTGCTTCTCCTGCCACTGGCGGCGCAGGGTGCGGGTGGGGGTGGCGCGCTTCACCGCGAATGCGGTGGGGTATTGTTCATAATCGCAGCTGCCGTCGAACCCGCACCTGGGGCAAACCATTTCTGCGTTGTTCTCTTTATCACATACGGGGCATTTCCACATGGTGGGTCCTCCTTAGTTATCCGTTCTTGATCTATGCTACCGCTGGGGCGGCATTTCCCGGGGCGTCTCGCAGCGTCTTTTCTCCTCCGGCGTCTTGGGGCCGTATTTTTTCTTGTTGCGTGACTGGCTAATGTTTCGAATGATGCTTGCGGGTATCATTACAACAAGCGATATGCTAAATATGTCCGTAAAAATAGATATCGAAAAACTGGTGAAAATACACACAATAAGTGAAATAATAAATGGCAAAGTGGCAATTACTTGAGCGAGGAAAGCCAGACTCCCGAGAAAACTATCATTCTGCACCACAACGGATAACGTCACATCACATAATGTGCCATCATCCGCTCTGACCTGCGGATAGTGTAGCTTTTCTCCATAGACCACACCGGCCGGGATGAAAAGCGTTAAGCTGGTCTCCTTGCCGTTGTGCTTGAAGGGAATCGACCTGGTGCAGCCCTGGGCTGCCAACGTCGGCGTCAGTTCAGATTGCCATGTCAGCTTTTCTGGAGGTCGGGCAGGTTCCAGCTTGGGGGCCTCCGGCTTCTGCACGCGCACGGTGACCAGGAGGTCGCCGTTTTTGCCGCCGTTGCTGCCGGGCTGGCCCATGCCGGTATAGCGCAGTCTTTTCCCGTCCGTACAGCCCCCTGGGATGGTCACCTGGCGCGTGCCGCCGCCGGAGAGCGTGACCCGGAGCTGGCAGCCCTGGGCGGCCTCCTCCGAATTAACGTATGCTGTCTCCCGCAGGTCACTGCCTTTTACCGGCGGGTTCTGCTTCGCCTGCCACTGGCGGCGCAGGGTGCGGGTGGGTTTGGCGGTTGTCACCGCAAAGGCGGTGGGGTATTGTTCGTAGTCGCAGGTCCGGTCGTACCCGCAGGTGGGGCAAACCATTTCTGCGTTGTTCTCTTTATCACATACCGGGCATTTCCACATGATTTATCTTCTCCTTTACCGGTTTACTGCTTGGAAGCAATGGCCAGGACTACCACCAGAACGGTTTGCAGCACAAGAAGGAGCGGGACAAGGATGGTGAATTTTTTGTGCTGCGTTTTGTGATGACAAGCACACATAGCCAGCAGCGTCCCCAGGCTGCCGCCCAGCAGAGCCAGCAGCATCAGCGTAAACTCCCGCACACGCCATTGCTGGTGCTGCGCCCGGTATTTGTCCACAGCCATGACCACAAAGGCTGCCGCATTGATCGCCGCCAAGTAAATTGCCAGAATTTTCATAAGAACACCTCGTTTTTCCGATTTGTATTATTTTTCGAAAATAGGCGCGGATATACAAAGATATTATAGCATCAAATGTCGATTATTGGAATAGGGATAACCGCGCTGTGCGCAAAAAATGAGCCCTGCACAAGGCACCGGAATCCGGGCGTTTTGCGAAAAAATTGCAGAAAAAGAGAATGGGCTATTCCCTTTCCCGGGGTTCCGTGTTACAATAAAAATGTTTAATTGTCGGAACGGCGTCCGCGTCGGGCGGCACGCCCGTAAAAGATAGAAGGAGGACACACAGCCATGAATCTCGGGGTGGATCTGGGAAGCACCTACTCCAGTTTCTCGACCTATGACATAGTCAACAAGAATGTAGAATTATGCAAGCCGGTCATGAGTGAGCCGGAGGCCATCCCCTCCATCGCCTGCCTGAATGACGACGGAAAAATGCTCACCGGCTATACCGCACGCAAATATATACAGCTGGACGACCCCTCTGCCCGGACGTTTTCCGCGTTCAAAATGCTGCTGACCGAAAGCAACGAAAAACTGCTGCAGGAGCGGGGGTTTGGCACCGACTATACGCCCAGCGCTGTGGCGGAGACGTTTTTGCGCGATCAGGTGAATAAGATTCTCAGCAGTCATGCCGATCCGGGAGTGGACAACCTTGTGATCTGCGCGCCTGAGGTGTGGACCACCCAGAGCGCCGTGCGCCGGGGCCAGTTGGACGGGCGCACCATCCTGCGGGACATCTGCTCCCGTATTCCTGGCGTAGACTGCGACCGTATCCGCATCGTCAGCGAGCCTGCCGCCGCCAGCGCATATTTTGCCTATCAATACCGCCGCGCGGTGGGGTCGAATTTTAACGGCTGTCTGCTGATCGTGGATTACGGCGGCGGTACGCTGGACCTGACGCTGACGGAGGTGCATCCCCAGGACGCGTCTGTGGAGATCAAGGTTCTATTCCGCACCGGCGCCGGAGAAAACGTTCAGGGCCGCACCGGCAACGCCGGCATCGCCTATATGGAGCATGCCGTGCACCTGGCGCTGGAGGAGGGCGGATGCGATCCGGCGGAGCTCCTTCCCTGCCGCCCCGAATTCCGGAAGGCGGTGGATGTTCTGGAGGACAGGCTCATGGAGCAGATCTCTCCGAATACCCCCGATCAGGCCGGAAGCGTGGGAGAGGATTATCGGAAGCTGTGGGATACCGTGGACGAGTGCGGTGCGGACCTGTCCGACCTGCTGAACAACGACGAGACGTTTGCCGCCATACGATATGGGGGAAAAAGATATCCTGTCACCTATGCGCATCTCATGCGCGCGTACAGAGCCGTGGTGGAGCCTGAGCTGGGCAAGTGCCTTCAGGAGACGGCCGACTGGATGAGGGCCCGCAGATACGATTACAAAAACCCCAACACCGACGCATTTCATATCGTTCTGGTGGGAGGGTTCGGCAAGTTTCTGCTGGTGCAGAAGCAGGTGGAGTGGTTTTTCCACCGCCCCAATACGGGCGACCGCCGGTTTCAGCACGGCCTGGGTCAGGACCGGGAATACGCCGTGTCCAAGGGAGCAGCTCTGTTGGCTTCCGGCGTGATGACCATCCGGCGCACCGCGCCCTTCGGTATCGGTATCTATTCCGAGGCCGATGACAAGCTGCACTATGCCATCATGTTCCGCCAGGAGTTCAAGCCCGGTCAGGAGCACTGGATCCGAGTCGGCGGCCCGGATACGCCGCCGGTGAAGTTCGTGAACAGCGAGAATACCATCCCTCAGCTGCTCATCGGCTCCGATGAGAACCCTCAGGCAGGCACGATCCTGCCGCTGCTTCCGGCCATGTGTCAGCGGATCACCCGGGCCTACGCACAGATGGATGAGTATTATCGGACCAGGTTCCCCGGCCATTACCCGATCCCGCTTCACAACATCGGTTTCAGTATGGACGAGTCCGAGGTGGTGTCCCTGCTGCTGCGCAGCGTGGATATGAACGGTAAGCCGCTGCTGACTCTTCCACCTGTTGAGTTGGCCAGCTATAGCCAGATGTTCGGCCTGGCGGAGGCGCGGACCATCGACAATTCCGGGAGGAAGAAAAAATGAGAATGGAGACAGTTCGGAGCGATATCACCAAGTTTGAACATTCCGCGGCCCTTTCCTTGAACGATATTCTTGGAACGGTGCAGGATCTGAGTGATGATATTCGTCGGGAGTGCGGCCATGCTATAGAGGACTGTCAGCCGGAGGACCTGTCCGAACTGACCAGCAAATTGATCTGGCTCTGCAATTTGTCCGCCAAGATCGCTGACCGCCATGCGGATGCCCTATCCGGCGAGGGCCGTTGGGGCCGGCTGCAGAATAAGCTCTCCGCGCTGCAGGAGCAGGCCGGCGCATATCAGCAGGCTGAGACCAGGCTGCGCCAGCTGCAGACCCAGGTGGACCAGCTGGAGCAGGACGCATCGCGGCAGCAGGAAGCCCTGCACCGGATACAGCGGCTGACGGAGCAAAAGGAAGGGCTGGAGCGCCGCCTGAGGATGGCGTCGCAGACCGATCCCCGGCAGATACAGGCCGAGATCGAGCGGCTGTCCGGGCAGCTGAATACCCGGCAGGCCGAGATAACGCAGCTGCTGGGCCGCCAGGCAGATTTGCAGCGGCAGACTGCCGCGCAGCAGAGCCAGCTGACCGATTTACAGCAGCAGATCGACAGCGCCGAACCGGCGCTTCGACAGGTGGAGGATCAGGTCCGCCAGCAGAAGGAACGGTTGGGCACGATGGCCGCGAAAAAAGCGGAGCTGGTCCGGTGTCAGGAGGACCTGGAGAGCAGCCGGGAGAAATATGACGTTTTGCAGCGGGAGCTGGAGGACAGGCAGAGACAGCTTCAGAATTTACAGCAGGAACAGAGCGCCTTGGAGCTTAGACATGAGACGCTGAAGGATCAGCTGTCCAAGCTCGACCCGGAGGTCCAGCGCCTGCGCAGCGAGAACGAGATGCTGGCCAGGCATTCCGGCGACCTGGCGGTGGAAGAACAGAAGCTGGAAGGGGAGAATAGCCGGTTGGAGGAGGATAACCGGAAGAAGAGCTGCCAGGTGGATCAGCGGCGACAGAGCAATGAGGTGCTGCAGCAGCAAAATAATGAGCTCCAGGACCAGGTCCGGGAGCAGGAGCGGCGGCTGATCCGGCTGCAAACAGTGGAGCAGCCGCAGCTGGAAGCGCGGCTGAGGGAGATTCAAGGCAAGATCAACGACTGCATCGGACGTTTCGCGTCTCTGAACGACCAGATCCACGAGGCGGAGGACCAGCAGTCAGAAGCTGTGGAAACGTTGAGTCGTCTGACCGGCCAGCTGCAGGAGGCCAAGGCCTGTCGGGAGGAGGCCCAAAGACAGAAAACGGAGATCACACAGAGACTGGCCAGCACCAGCGCCGACGCGGAAAGCCTCCAGCGAGAGATCGCCCAGATATCCCGTCTGCTGGAGGAGGAAAATAAGAAGGATCTGCAGGATGTGCTGGAGCAGCAGCGCAGTCGTCTGGCTCTGTGCAGGAATCAGCTGGCCCAACAGGAAATGGACCTGGCTGCCAAGGAGGAGGCACTGAAGGATACCGCCGCCGAGCTGGAGGCCGTGCAGACGGAAAATGCCCAAAAAACGGCACAGCTTCAGCAGCTGGAGCAGGAGTATCGCCAGGCCAGGCAGGAGGCCGACGCGCTGTCGCGGCAGGACCGGCAGCTGGCTGAAGTGGCGGAACGGCTCAAGCAGATGCGGAACGTAGCCGACGCACTGCGCGGAGACAGCGGCCTGCTGGAGCCTATGTATGACCGGAAGCCCTTTGCGCTGGACGACGTCCTTCAGTCGGGCTTCCAGCAGGCGGAAACCGCCATCTCCGGCCTGCGCCAGGCTATTGTCAGTTATCAAGAGATTTGCGGCGGCAGCCATACGGATTAAGGAGGAAAAGTTATGAATACATGTATCGTATGCGGCGGCTCTTTCCAGCCGCAGTCCAACTGCCCCTACTGCAATTTTCCGGAGATCACGGTGCTGGGCGACAAGGCTGTACTTGATGAGATGGCCGCAGGCTACAGAAAGGATTACCTGGCCGATATCCGTCTTGGCGTGATGTACACTATGTGGAAGGCGGACGGCGACACACTGACTGCTGACCGGGAGGGATGCGAGCTCTTCGCGGACGGTTCTGCCGTCCAGGGAGCGGATATTTGGTGCGACCGTCAATTGGCGCGCCAGCCGGATGGCGACAGGGTCGACGTCCGCCTGGTGGTGGAAAAGGCCGGCCAGCGCCGGATCATCCCGGTGTCCGTACCCAACCTGAAGCAGCCCCGGCTGCAGCAGATCGGTCTGCGTCTGTGCGAAAAGCTGCATGTCCGTGTGCTGCTGCGCAATGGCATTCAAACGGTCGAGTCCCAGCCGGTCTCGCTGGTCGGCGCTCAGGGGTAAGGGAGGGGTTTCCCTTGTTGTTTTCTTCCCGTAAGCCCCTGTACTTTGTGTTTCATGACCGGAGCGAACGCTACTTTCAGGACAGCACACTGCAGCTGACTTTCTCCGAATGGCTGTGGCTGACGCTGCGTAAGAGGGGCTATTCGAATATTTACTTTGTGGATCTGGATGACACCGGCCGCCCGGTATTGACTCTTCGGGACCGGGACACCTGGCGGGGGTATAACCCCGGCGGCATTTTCTCCGTTATGGAGGAGTACCGGGGGCGGCCGCTGCGCCGGGTTATGGGCGATAAGGAGTTCTTGCGCCTGTGGAACCGGATATATGACGGACCTGGAGACTGTGCCTATGTATTTTCCGCGCAGGCATTCTCACTGCTTGCCTCCGTCCGCCGGCCAAAGGACGTGGATGGGCTGCTGGACCGCATGGCGCGGCAGGAGCGCCCGGACGCTCTTATTCTGACCGGGCCCATGGACATGGAAGCCTCCGACCTGGACGCTTATTTGAATCCCCACGGAATCCTGGCCTATCTCTCGCCCACGGGGCGAAGCCTTTGCCAGGCTGCTGCCGATCTTCTTCAGCGGGAGCAGGACGTCTGCTTTTTTGAAAAGCTGAAAGAGCGGCTGGGCGATCAGTTTATTGAGCTTGGCCGTCCCACCTACGGGCGGCTGCTGTCCATGCTGCGGTGCGTCCGGTTTGCGCTGGGTGAAAGCTGGGACGAGGATACTTTGGAATTTTACGCCCAGCTTTTGCTGCGATGGGTACACATGCGCACCGTAAAATCATACTGCAAGGGCCTGTTTTCCGATCTGCCAAAGCCGGTCACTTGTGCCGGAATGTATGCGCTGCTGTGCCGGGATAGAGCGGAGAAGCTGCGCGAATGCGCCGCTATGCTGCGGCGCACGGCACCGGACACGCTGTCTTCCGCGCAGATGCTGGAGAAGAAGTTCGGCCCACTGCCGCAGCAGGTGCTGGACCAGTGCTGGATCTCGGTGCGGGAGCCCAGCCTGGACAAGCTGCTGAGCTTTCAGCTGCCCCACATCTCCAGACAGACAGAGGATCCTGTGTTTCAGATCTGCCCGGTGGACCCGGGCGACTGGTATCTGATGCGGCGGCGGCTGCGCAGCCCCCGCCTATGTCCTCCGCCAAAGGAACGTATCGGCTGGATCGATCGCTTTTTGGATGTGCTCAACACCGCCGGCGCCCACGGCGACAGCCGCACCGTCCGGCGCACCGTCCGGGTCCTGCTTCGCTGCGGAAGGCGACTGTATGCACCCGGCAAGGACACAAACTTTGAGGCTCTGGGGGCATACCTCGCCAGTTCCCGGGAATACTTTGAAATGGAGCGGAAGCAGGCGGGTCTGCCCCCTGAGAAACTGGAGGACTGCCGCCGCCTGCTGCGGGAGCAGGATCGGCTGTTCTGGTCTGTGGCCGATACCGACCCGCTGGATCTTCAGAGTGCAGTGGAGCGGGCCAAGGAACAGGGCCATAACAAAGCCGACGCTTTGCTGAAGGGCTTCTCCTACTTTACCTGACGCCTGGCGCACGGGGCGCCGTTTCGTCTGTCATATAACGACCAACCACATAGAAAGAGAGGATCACTGTACATGAAACCCAAAGAAAAACCGCGCAAAACCGGCAGTTCCCTTGTGGACGCCCTGGGCCTGGGCAAAAAGAACAAATCGGAGGTCACCCCAGGGCAGACGGCCACCAGCAACCGCGAGACCGGAGCCGAGGTCATCAGCATCCTGCGCAGCATTGACTTTGCCCATGGCAGATTGCAGAGCATGGCCGATGAAGACAGCTATCGTACTATGAGCCGAGTCCGCGACGCAGCGGTCAAGGCTTTGATGGACGCGCCCACCATTTTTGACAAGGTAGAGGGCATTGGGGAGACCATGGCATATGCAGCCAAGGCATGGAAAACGGCCGTTCAGGACGGGCTGCCCAACAAGGCTGACTGCGCCATGAAGGCCATTGCCACTGGTGCCACCCATCTGTGGAGCAACATTCCCGAGGATAAGGAAGAGGAGCGGGACGCGATCCTGAAGCGGCGTGAGCAATACATAGATAATTACAAGATCGCCATCCAGCTCAACGAGACCATCGACCGCCTCCACCGGAGCATTGCCGCCATCCAGCAGGAAATGGATGAAAAACGGGAGGCTGAGAAAGCATTTGCCGCAGAGGTGAAGGAAATGGTAAAGACCCCCGAGGGGGAGGCCCGGTTTGCAAAGCTCTATGCTTCTATCGGCAATGCCAAAGTTCTGGATGACGAGGATCGGGAGTTTGGTGTCCGCCTGCGGGATAACCGCATCAATTCACAAAGCATTGCCATGCTGAAAAACCAGTTCGTCAGCGACCAGACGCAGTTATCCGCTGCCCGGCAGCAGCTGGAGCCTGTGCTCCTGCGGCTGAAGAAAAACCCCGATCTTTCCGGCCTGGAGCCGGCCGGGGAGGTTGCCGGTATCCTCAGGGAAATGGAGGAGGAACAGGCCCATGTCATCAGCGTGGCAAAGGTCATCAATGACAAGGTGAACGACAGCATTTCCCGGATGGAGGCCATCATGAACAGCAGTGATGCCCAGGCGCTCAGTGCGGATGACATAGGCTACATAGGTGATCTTATCAATGACGGCAAGATGTCGCCGCAGGACAAGGCTGTCGTTGAGGCTGAACGCCGGCGGCTTCAGCAGGAGCGGCTTCAGCGGCAGCGGGACGAGGCCGCCGAAAAGGAGCGCCTGGCGCAGCAGGCCAAGCTGAACGAGGTGCTGGACAATACGGCGGAAAGCGTTCAGGAGAACACAGCCGAGGATGAAAACGCCCAGCTGAACTTCGATGTGCTGTAACAAGGAAAGGAAGTGTGCACCATGTCATTTATGGATGAGATGAAGAACGTATTCTCCAAGAAAACACCGGAGCAGATCTACGTTGAGTCCGTGCTCAAGGAAATCCGCCAGCGCGACGACCTGATCAAGACGGTGTCCCAGATGTCCAGCCAGCTGGACCACTGCCAGAGGGCCTTTGACAACGCGATCCGCATTTCCCGCATCAATGCCCTGCGCCGCCGCCAGGCGCACCTGAGCGACGCCGGTGAAAAGGAGCGGATCCGCGACGCCGTGGTGGGTCAGCTGGCGGTGCAGGAGGCCAAGTTTGATGTAAATTCCATTGTCACGGCCCAGGATATGGAGATCGCTATGAAGAAGCTGGGCGGTATCCTGCGCCAGATGTACCGGATGGATCACAACGTTTCCGTGACCAAGAAGGACCTGAAGGAAGCCCGGAATCTGCAATTTGACAACACGGTGGAGCCCATCGCCTTTTCCGAGCGGGCCGCCCTGGTGGATGAGCGCTTTGTGGAGCGCATTATCCAGGGGGAATCCATCGCGGATTGCCTGCAGGCGGTTCCTGTGGGGTCCACAGGGCCGCTGGAGTCGGATATGGGTCCCATCAATTTTGAGCCGCCTGCCGGCGGGGCCACAGCCGAGGACCTGAAGATCCTGCAGGATCAGACCGGCCAGGACTGGTAAGTCCTGCACGCGTCAGGAGGAGTAGTATGAATATTCAGAACATCAACCGTCTGAACAACGAATACCGCGCGTATATCTATGAGGCGGAGTCTCACCGCATTACCCGGGCGGGGGTAGCCAGCCGGGAGGAGGGACTCAGCTACCAGCGGGCCGCCCAGATCTGCGGCCAGCTGGCCAGCATGACCACCGGCTCCGAGGCACAGTATTGGGTGGACAATCAGTCCCGCTGTGAGGCAAAGATGCGCCAGATCTGGGCCGAGCTGAACCCCAGGGAGCCGGTCAAGGAGACACCCGCTGCCAAGCCTGCCGCCAGGCCCGCCGCCAAAAAGACCGACGTTCCCCAGGAGACTGTAGACCATTGGTATAAGCCCGATCCCGCTTATGGCTTCGATCAGGTATCCGGCATGGAGGAGGTCAAGCACCTGCTGTCTGACTGCGTCCGGGACATCCGCATGGATGCCCTGAACGAATATATGGGCGTTCCCACGGTGCAGTCCTTCTTTTTCTATGGACCTCCCGGCTGCGGCAAAACCTTTATCATCAAGGCCTTTGCCCACGAGCTGATGCAGCAGGGATATAAGTTCATGTCCCTGTCCAGCGCAGACATCCACAGTAAGTTTTCCGGCGAGGCGGACAAGATCGTGGAGCGGGCTTTCAAGGAGGCCGTGGACAACGCCCCGTGCATCCTGTTCATGGACGAGGTGGACGGCGTGTGCCAGAACCGCAATCTGCCCAACCTGTCCGACTTCAACATGCAGCTGACCACCACATTCCTTACCGCCTACAACGATCTGGAGCGGGCCAATAAGGAGCGCAAGTCCGTTATCTTTATCGGGGCCACCAACTATCCTGCCAACGTGGACGCCGCCATGCTGGACCGCGTGGAGCTGGTGCAGATCCCTCTGCCGGACGACGAGGTCCGCCGCCGGGCCTTCGAGGACAAGCTGGGCTGCGTGACCCAGCTGGAGGACGGCTTCCGGTGGTCCGATATGGCCGAGGCCACCGAGGGCTATAATCAGCGCGACATCAACCGCATCGTCACAAAGCTGAAGAAGCTCATCCGCACCAGCGTGGCCGACGGCTGCGCCGACGGACAGATGGCTGTGGAGCGGCTGAAAAGCGGCGACTTCCGCACCACCAGACAGCTGTTCGACCAAGCCTTGGCCTCCTATACGCCCACGCCCAAGGACGATATCGAGCGGCAGCTCAATGAGTTCGAGAAGCAGATGAATGCTCTGTGAGCTCAGCCGGAGGAAGAACGCCATGAATGAATCGGATATGCTCCAGTGGCTGGAGGAACTGGTAGAGATCCCGCCGGAGGAGGACGCCGCATTGAACGAGCTGCCCGACAGCTTTATCTGGTGCCGTCCACTGACCCGGATGACCGCCCTGACGGACCCGTCGTCCCTTGGGCTTCCCGCGTTTCGGGGCGCGGTATTTGCCGGCCCTGCGGGCAACGGCAAGCACACCCTGGCCCGTGCGCTGCTGGCCACGCTGTGGCGCAGCCGGTACATTGAACGCGACCAGGTGAGCCTGTTCTGGCTTACCCCCGATCAGCTTCCGGAGGGCCTGGACGCCGCTGGGTCGGCAGAGCTGATGGGCAAGCTGTTTGAGGAGGTTTCCACCCCGGATGAAGACGTCAGATTTGGCGTTATCGTGCTGGACCGGCCGGAGCATTATCCCCATGCGCAGATACTGATGAGCCGTGTTGCCCGGGAGGTAGCCGACCTGGAGGGACAGAATGCCGTGATCTGCATCACGGAGGATGAGTCCGTCATTCCATCCGCTATGCGGGGACGGCTGATGCTTTGCCGCTGCCCCAACCCCGGCCCGCGCCAGCGCCGGATGATCCTGGAGGAGGGACTTCGGTGGACGACGCCGTCTCAGCAGACCATCACGCTTTCTCCCGAGGGCATCACCGTGGAGGAGTTGACCGCCCGGACTGAGGGCCGAAGCTGCGCCGAGCTGCGTGCCCTGCTGCTGATGCTGCGGTCAGAGGCGGTATCCTTTGACCTGGGGCAGGGCCGATCGGTCCAGGTCCCGCTGCCTCAGGACCTTCTTCTGGACATGCTGGAGCTATACGGGCAGACCGCCGTACCCGCACAGACCGTTCCCGTGCAGCAAGTAGTTAGGCCCGTGATCTCACCCTCCTATTCGGGCAACACGACGCCGGTTCAAAAGCAGCCCGAGGATATGGACGCGTCGGAGTACAAAGCGCATTTGCTTAACTGCCTCAACCAATAAATCCCTATCTCACCAACGAGAGGAGTGCGTATTGATGCACAAATCGCTGCCCAATACAACGCGGCAAGCCGGGAAACGGTATTGCCAGAATGATAAGGTTCGCATTACCCAACGCCAGGAGCACACGGACCACGTTTCCAACGTACAGGGTAAAGTCCTGTGCAGCTTTGGCTTTGTCCATCACCCTCGGCTGCGGGCCGTCTTGCTGGGAGACCAGACCGTCATTACAGATTACGCCTGCGACTGCTATGAGTATAACGACAACTCCGACTTTTGCAGCCACTGCGCCGCCCTGGCCATGCGGGCCTTTGGCGAAGGCGAGCTGGTATACCAGCAGAAGACCGGCCTTCCCGGCGGCTCAGACTCCGCTCTTGAGCAGAAGCCGGAGGCTGACCGCGTGATCGTTCTGTCGGACGGGCAAAACGACGAGGGACAGCGCTGCGTACAGGGGAAGGTCCTGTGCAGCTTCGGCTTTGTCCACCATCCCCGGCTTCGGCTTCGCGCCAGTGAAGTCACGGATTACACCTGCGACTGCTATCGCTTTTTTGAAAGCAGCGCCTTTTGCCCCCATTGCAGGGCGCTGCTGACCCAGGTGTTGGGACAGGACAAGCCCGCCGCGCCGGAATCGGAGGCTCCTGCGCTGGAGATGGAGTGCCCTGTGCCGGCGGCAGAACCGGCTGCGCTGGGGACAGAGCCCGATTTGCCAATGACGGAGTCTGCCGCACCGGAGGAAGAAGCTGCCGCGCCAGCGGCGGGACCTGCTGCACCGGAGGAAAAATCTGCCCCAGAGGATGCGCTGCCTGTGTATACGCCTCCTGCCTGGGACGGCTGCCCTCGGACCATGCGGATCCTGTTCGGGCATGCGCTGGGGGACGGAGCGCCTGTGTGTTGGTATCCCAATGATACGGCGCGTATCTTCCATCCCAATATGGGGATCATCGGCACCATGGGCACCGGCAAGACGCAGCTGACTAAGTCTCTGGTAACCCAACTTTGCCGCCAGCAGCCCAACAACTTCGACGGCCATCCCCTGGGCATCCTGATCTTTGACTACAAGGGGGATTATAACGAGACAAAGCCTGATTTTGTGCAGGCCGCCGGCGCTCGGGTGCTCAAGCCGTATCATCTGCCCTTCAACCCCTTCTCACTGCAGGGTGTGCGCCGCAAGCCCCAGCTTCCCATCCACACGGCCAATGCCTTTACGGATATCATCGCCCGGATCTATGGGTTGGGGCCTAAGCAGAGCGCCACGCTGCTGCGCTGCGTCGTCAGCGCCTATCAGAGCTGCGGCATCGAATCCTCCGACCCGTCCACCTGGGACCGCACCGCGCCAACCTTTGAACAGGTATATCAGGTGTATGCCGACGATGAATCCATCAAGAAAAACGACTCGCTGTATGCCGCCATGGACAAGCTGTTTCAATTCCAGGTGCTGGAGGGCGATCCCGACCGCACATCCTCCCTGTTCGGCCTGCTCCACGGCGTTGTGGTGATAGATCTGTCCGGTTATGATACCGATATCCAGAATCTCATCGTGGCCATTACGCTGGAACTGTTCTATTCCCAGATGCAGAACACCGGGTCCAGCCAGGTCGATCGGGATTTCCGCCAGTTGACCCGGTTCATTCTGGTGGACGAGGCGGACAACTTCATGTCGCAGAATTTCCCCGCCCTCAAGCGCATTATGAAGGAGGGCCGCGAGTTCGGCGTGGGCACCATCCTGTCCACGCAGTTCCTGCGTCACTTTGGCTCCGGAGACGACGACTATTCCAGCTATATCCTGACGTGGGTAGTCCATAACGTGTCCGATTTGAAGCGCTCGGACATTGACTTTGTGTTCAAGAGCTCCGCTGACCCGGAAGTATCGGAGCAGCTGTATCAGGGCATTAAGGCCATCGGCAAGCATCAGAGCATAGTCAAGGCCGGAAACGCTGCCGCGACGGCTGTACAGGATATGCCCTTCTGGCAGATCGCCGGCGATGAGGAACAGAGCTATCTACCCCCGTGTGAGATTTCCGAAGCGTAGAAATTCTCTGCAATGTGAAAAGTAGCCATGAGCGATATAGCCGCCGTACTATCGTACTTATGGCTGCTTTTTCTCTGTCTGCCGTTTCTTTCCCGTTTTTCGTCTGCCTGCCATTGTGCACAGCTATCGAGTACGACCTTGTGGGCTGCATTCCCACGGATGAGCTGCTAAAAGCGGAACAGGCATGACCGAGATCATGCCTGTTCCAGGAAATTTGAATTTTACTGTCTTATCAGCAGGGACGCCGCGTCCCGTTTTTTATACGTTTGATTTACCGCTCCATAATGGGGTAACCCTGGGCCCGCAGCGCCTCGTACATCTCCTGCACATGGGCGGCGTCCCGGGTCTCCACCAGCAGGTGGACCACACAGGAGCCCACGGGAGCCTTCAGATTGCCCCGCTCGTGGTTTACCTCCAGCACATTGACGCCCATATCGGACACGATGTTCAACAAGGTGGCCAGGGTTTTGGGCTGGTCGGGCAGAACGGTGGCGAAGTTGGCGGTGCGCCCGGCCTTGGCCAGCCCCCGGGTGATGATGCGCTCCAGCATGGTCACGTCTACGTTGCCGCCGGACAGCAGGGCGCACACGGTCTTGCCCTGCAGATCTACCTTGCCGTACATGGCTGCGGCAATACCCACGGCTCCGGCGCCCTCAGACACCAGCTTCTGCTTTTCCAGCACAGAGAGAATGGCCCCGGCGATTTCCGTCTCGCTGACGGTGACCACCTTGTCCACATACTGGCGGCACATCTCGAAGGTCAGGTCGCCGGGGGTCTTGACCTGGATGCCGTCGGCGATGGTGTGGACGCTGGGCAGGGTCAGAATGTGTCCGGCCTCCAGGGAGTCCACCATGCTGGCGGCTCCGGCGGCCTGCACGCCGATGACCTGGCAGGAGGGCTTCAGATGCTTCACGGCATAGGCCAGGCCCGAAATAAGCCCGCCGCCGCCGATGGGTACCAGGATCACGTCCACATCCGGCAGCTGCTCCAGAATCTCCAGGCCGATGGTGCCCTGTCCGGCCATGACCCGATAGTCGTCAAAGGGATGAATAAACGTCAGTCCCTGCTCATCCCGCAGGCGCACAGCCTCGGCATAGGCATCGTCATACACGCCGTCCACCAGCACCACATTGGCCCCGTAGCTGCGGGTGGCCTGGATCTTGGAAATGGGGGCGGCGGCAGGGATGCAGATGGTGGCGGGGATGTGCATATCCCGGGAGGCAAAGCCCACGCCCTGGGCATGGTTGCCCGCGGAGCAGGCGATGACGCCCCGGCGCTTCTCCTGGTCGGACAGGGTGGCGATCTTATAGTATGCGCCCCGCAGCTTGAAGGCGCCGGTCTTTTGCAGGCAGTCGGCCTTCAGATAGAAGCTGCAGTCCGGCACCAGGCCCGGAGCGTGCAGCACGGGAGTCTGATTGATGACGGGAGAGAGCACCCGGCGGGCGTCCTGGAGCATTTCCATAGAGATCATATGATTGCCTCCTTGGTTTTGTTGTATATACAAAAAACTATTTTTTGTGCTTGTGCCGTGCACTATAATGATAACCTCTACGGGAGAAAATGTCAATTCCCCTGTTGCTCCCGGGGCAAAATTTTTCGCTCCCGGGAAATGAAAAATAAGAACGGCGGGATAGCCGTTCTTATTTTTCTCTGTCGGCCGGAGAGCGCGGCAGATCACTTTTTCCGCTGCCGCTTTTCGATCTGCCTGCCGGCCCATTGGGCCAGCTTCAGGCAGGCGGCAGCGGTGACAGCCAACAGGGCGCCGCCTGCGGCCAGTTGCTTTTTCAAGTTCATAATCAATACGCCAGTTTCTCGGTGAGATATGCCTTCAGCTCACTGATGGGGATGCGCACCTGCACCCCACGCAGCGGGGCTGCGCAGGGACCCCGATCTGATTCTTGTTGGCGCGGAATGAATCCGCCCCAACGTAAGATTTTGGCTGCGCCAAAATGCTTACACGCCGCTGCGCGGCGGATCATGGAGCAGGTGCGCCGGAACCCACCGCATAATCAATACGCCAGTTTCTCGGTGAGGTACGCCCTCAGCTCACTGATAGGGATGCGCACCTGCTCCATGGTGTCCCGCTCACGAACGGTGACGCACCGGTCGCCGGGGTTTTCGCCGTCGCCTACGGTATCAAAGTCCACGGTAATGCAGAAGGGGGTGCCGATCTCGTCCTCCCGGCGATAGCGCTTGCCGATGGAGCCGGTTTCGTCGAAGTCCAGCATAAAGTCCTTGCACAGATCGTTGTAGATCTCCATGGCGGGCTCGGACAGCTTCTTGCTCAGGGGCAGGATGGCCGCCTTATAGGGGGCCAGAGCCGGGTGCAGGTGCAGCACCACGCGAACGTCGTCCTTGCCGTTTTTATCCTGGCCCACCACCTCCTCGTCATAGGCGTCGCACAGCACCGCCAGAACGCTGCGCTCCACGCCCAAAGACGGCTCCACCACATAGGGGATGTACCGCTGGTTGGTCTCGGGGTCAAAATAGGTCAGGTCCTTGCCGGAGGTGTTCTGATGTTGGGTCAGGTCATAGTCGGTGCGGTCCGCCACGCCCCACAGCTCGCCCCAGCCGAAGGGGAACAGGAACTCGAAGTCCGTGGTGGCCTTGGAATAGAAGCACAGCTCCTCGGGATCGTGGTCCCGCAGGCGCAGGTTCTCGTCCTTCAGGCCGATGCCCAGCAGCCAGTTGTGGCAGAAGGTCCGCCAATACTGGAACCACTCCAGGTCGGTTCCGGGCTTGCAGAAGAACTCCAGCTCCATCTGTTCAAACTCCCGGACACGGAAAATGAAGTTGCCGGGGGTGATTTCGTTGCGGAAGGACTTGCCGATCTGGCACACGCCGAAGGGCAGCTTGCGGCGGGTGGTGCGCTGGGTGTTGACGAAGTTGGTGAAAATGCCCTGGGCCGTCTCGGGCCGCAGATACACGGTGTTCTTGGCATCCTCGGTGACGCCCTGGAACGTCTTGAACATCAGGTTGAACTGGCGGATATCGGTGAAATTATGCTTGCCGCAGGAGGGGCAGGGGATGTTGTGCTCCTCAATGAAATCCTTCATCTCCTGCTGGGAGAACGCGTCGATGGGCTTGGGCAGCTCCACTTTTTCCTGCTGGCACCAGTCCTCGATGAGCTTGTCGGCCCGGAAGCGCTCCTTGCACTCCCGGCAGTCCATCAGAGGATCGGAGAAGCCGGACAGATGGCCGCTGGCCACCCAGGTCTGGGGGTTCATGAGGATGGCGGCATCCTGCCCCACGTTGTAGGGATTCTCCTGGACAAACTTCTTCCACCAGGCCCGTTTCACGTTATTTTTCAGCTCCACGCCCAGGGGGCCGTAGTCCCAGGTGTTGGCCAGGCCGCCGTAGATCTCGGAGCCGGCGAAGATGAAGCCCCGGTTTTTGCACAGGGCCACGATCTTGTCCATGGTCTTTTCCGTGTTTTTCATGTGTCAAATCTCCTTTATGTGATGTTTTTGGATGCAAAATAAAAGCCGCCCCGAGCCATAACAGCTCAGGGCGAACGAAATAACGTCCGTGGTTCCACCTGAATTTGGATATATCCACACTCTTGCGCCGGTAACGGGGCGTCCGGCGGGCATTTCCTCCCGCGGCTCCGGGCTGCCGCACCCATCATCGCCTGTAACAGCATGAGGATACCATGTTTTTCCCGCTGCGTCAAGGAAAATCTGCGGCCTATTCCAGGGACATGACGTACACCTGGCAGGGGTTTCCTTCGTCCCACAGGGTGGGGAACACCTCAAACTCCCGGAAGCCCAGGGCCAGATAGAACTGGTTGGTCCGGTCGTACTCCTCGTATTTCCCCATCTGCACGGTTTTCACCTGCATAAAGGCGTACCCGGCCCCGGCGGCGGCCTCCCTGGCCTGCCGGAACAGCTGGCGGCCTATGCCTCGGCGGTGATACTCCTTCCGAATGCCCATGACGTACAGCTCCACGGTGGCGTTTCCCGTTTCCTTCAGATACAGAAAACCCACCGGCCTGTTCCGGTCATAGGCGCAGAAGAATATCCTGCCTGCGCTTTCCCGGATATACGCCTCCCGGGCCTCCGGAATGCCGAACCACTCCGGCAACGCCTCCAGAATCAGGCGCGTTACGGCCTGTTTTTCCGTCGAATCGGTAAGCTGTCTGATCTCCATAAATCCCCTCCGTCACATGGGAGACGTGACCCACAGGTATCCCAGCTCGGCTGTGCCGACGGCCATAACGGCCAACGCCAGGCCGCCCAGTGCCTTGCGCCCGGACCGGAAGGCAATGACCGCAAGGCCGGTCAGGGCCAGACAGGCAAGCAGTAAAATAACGGTAAATCCCATGACAGTCTCCTTGGACCCAATCTTAAAGCTTCCAACATTCTACCACGCATGGGTGCAGAATGCAACCTGGAGCAGGAATTAAAAAGGCGGGACGTCCTTAGAGCCGGAAAAAAGGACGCCCTCTCGGGACGTCCTTTGGTTTGGCTTCATCAACCGATCTGATTCAGCTTCAGAGTCAGAGCGCTCTTCTTGTGGGCTGCATTGTTCTTGTGCATCAGACCCTTGGCAGCGGCCTTGTCGATGGACTTCACTGCGACCTTGTAAGCGCCCTCGGCCTCGGTGCGATTGCCTTCCACGGCAGCAGCCTCGAACTTCTTGATAGCAGTCTTCAGCGCAGACTTGTTGGCCTTGTTGCGAGCGTTACGAACCTCGGCGATCAGCACGCGCTTCTTAGCAGACTTGATATTCGGCAAACCAAACACCTCCCCGGCGATAAATTTTCTTGCACGGGCACTTAAATACCCAGGCAGGATAGTATTTTATCACCTTTGCCAGAAAATTGCAAGCACTTTTTGAAATTTATCTGTAGTTTTTCGTATAATTTCTTCTCTCCCGGGGAAACTGGGCTATAGCCACAATATTTGGTGTTTTCTGGGGGGCGATGACCATAGATATGAGCATGACACGAACGGACCTGGCGCTGGAATCCGTCCAGGCCGCTGCAAAGGCGGCCCGGGAGGATGCGGTTCCCGGGGTCCGCAGCCAGGAGAACCGGCGGGAAGGCTATGCCATAACACACATCCGGATCGACAGCGACGTCGGGGCCCAGGCGCTGGGGAAGCCTGTGGGCCGATATGTCACCGTGGACCTGGGGCCGTATTTCCGCCGGGAGGAGGACTATTTTGACCGGGGCGTCCGGTGTCTGGCGCAGGAGCTGCGGGGGATGCTGCCGGAGGGACCGGTGCTGGCGGCGGGCCTGGGGAACCGGGCCATGACCTGCGACGCCGTGGGCCCGGCGGTGGTGGACAATCTGTTGGTGACCCGCCACATGATCCGGGCCATGCCCCGGCAGTTCGCGGATTTCCGCCCGGTGGCGGCAGTGTGCCCCGGCGTTCTGGCCCGCACGGGCATGGAAGCCCTGGAGCTGGTGCGGGGAGCCGTGGAGCGGGTGCATCCGGCGGCGGTGATCGCCGTGGACGCTCTGGCTGCCCGGGACAGCGCTCACCTGTGTGCCACGGTGCAGCTGTCGGACACGGGGCTGGTGCCCGGCTCCGGCGTGGGCAACCGCCGCAGCGCCCTGGATCAGGGTACCCTGGGGGTGCCGGTCCTTGCCGTGGGTATTCCCACAGTGGTGGATGTGGACCCGGAGGCAGGGTTGTTTCTGACGCCCCGGGACATTGACCAGCGCATCCGGGAGCTGGGCCGCCTGCTGGGCTATGGCATCACCTTGGCCCTCCAGCCGTCGCTGACGGCGGCAGATGTGACTGCCCTGCTGGGGTAGAAACCATCAAAGGTGCGGACCAACGGTCCGCACCTTTGATGGTTTCTGGGATGATAGTGATTACTTCTTGATTTCGCCGTTAGCGGCGGCAGTCAGATAGGCGTTGATGAACCCGTCAATATCGCCGTTCCCCCACAAAGCAGCGCTTTGTGGGGCCCCTGGATCAAATCCTGTCGGGCAGAAATGAATTCCGCCCGACCAAGGTTTTGCCTCGGGCAAAACGCTTGTGCGCCGCAGAGCGGCGAGTCATGGACGGCTTGTGCGTCCCGCTTACTTCTTGATTTCCCCATTAGCAGCGGCAGTCAGATAGGCGTTGATAAACCCGTCAATATCGCCGTCCATGACGGCCTGGATGTTGCCCATTTCATAGCCGGTGCGGGTGTCCTTGGCCAGGGTGTAGGGCATGAACACATAAGAGCGGATCTGGCTGCCCCACTCGATCTTCATCTGCACGCCCTTCAGGTCGCTGACCTTTTCGGCGTGCTGCTGCATCTTCAGCTCCGCCAGCTTGGCCCGCAGCATCTTCATGGCGTTGTCACGGTTCTGGAACTGGCTGCGCTCCGTCTGGCAGAACACCACGATGCCCGTGGGCAGGTGGGTCAGGCGGACGGCGGAGGAGGTCTTGTTGATGTGCTGGCCGCCGGCGCCGCTGGAGCGGCAGGCCTGCATCTCGATGTCCTCAGGCCGGATCTCAATCTCGCTGTCGTCGTCCAGCTCGGGCATGACCTCCACGGCGGCGAAGCTGGTCTGCCGCCGGGCGTTGGCGTCGAAGGGAGATACACGGACCAGTCGGTGCACGCCGTTCTCGCTCTTGAGATAACCGTAGGCGTTGTCGCCCTCGATGAGGATGGTGGCGGACTTGATGCCTGCCTCGTCGCCTGCCTCGTAGTCCATCAGCTGATAGGTGTAACCGTGGCGCTCAGCCCAGCGGGTGTACATGCGGTAGAGCATCTCGGTCCAGTCCTGGGCCTCGGTGCCGCCTGCACCGGCGTGGAAGGTGAGAATGGCGTTATTGGCGTCGTATTCACCGGACAGCAGCGCTGCCAGACGCCGCTCGCTGATTTCCTTTTCCAGGTTCTCGTACCCGCCGGTGACTTCCGGCAGCAGGGAGGCGTCGTCCTCCTCCTGGGCCATTTCGCACAGGGTCACGGTGTCCTCCCACTCGGACACCAGCCGGTCATACTTCTTGATGCGGTGCTCCAGACGCTTGATCTGCTGGGACACCTTCTGGCTGTGCTCGATGTTGTTCCAGAAGCCCTCCTGCTCCGTCTCGGCCTGGAGATTCTTCAGCTCCTGGCGATCCTTGGGGATGCCCAGGGCCTTCTCCAGCTCCCGCAGAGTGGGCTCCAGGGCCTGGAGCTTCTGTTTGTACTCGTCGTATTCAATGACTGCCATAGATGGTCGTCTCCTTATCGAAAAAATTCCTTAGCTTATCCATTATAGCCGGATATGGCCATTCTGTAAAGGAAAATATACCATTACCAGGAATTTTCTTTACAGGATGAAGCCGCCGTCGCAGGTGAGGACCTGGCCGGTGATAAAGGATGCCTGCTCCCCGGCCAGGAAGGCCACGGCGTGGGCAATGTCCTCCGGTGTGCCCAGGCGGCCCAGGGGCGTTTCCTGAGCCAGCTGCGGCAGTACCTCCGGCGGCAGGGCATCCAGCATATCCGTGCGGATAACGCCGGGTGCCACGCAGTTGACCCGGATGTGGGTAGGGGCCAGCTCCATGGCCAGGGAGCGGGTCAGACCGATCAGCGCCGCCTTGGTGCAGGAGTATGTCACCTCACAGCTGGCGCCCCGCTGACCCCAGATGGAGGAAATGTTCACGATGCAGCCCTGGTGATGGTGGAGCATCTGGGGCAGCACCGCCTGGATGGTGTGGAACGCGCCGTCCACATTGACGGAGAAGTACCGGTGCCACAGCTCCGGGGTGATGTCCTGGAACAGGGCCTGACCCGCCACACCGGCGTTGTTCACCAGCAGCGATACCGGGCCGAAGGTTTCCTCCACCTGCCGCACCATGGCCGTCACCTGGTCCTGTTGAGACACGTCGGCCTGGACCATCATGGCCCGGCAGCCCTCTGCCGTCAGCTGCTCCAGCAGCGACCGGGCGCAGTCCTCCCGGAGCCGATAGTTGATGCACACGGCCCAGCCCTGCCGGGCCAGCTCCGCCGCCACAGCCCGGCCGATGCCCCGGGATGAGCCCGTTACCAGCGCGATTTTTTCCATGATGTTTGTCCTCCTGGGTGGTTTTGAGAAAAGTATAGCAAAAAAAAAGAAACTTGGCAAGAAAACTGTTGACAAATACGGGCAAACCGTGTAAAATACATACTGTTCCGCGCGGTTAGCTCAGCTGGTAGAGCACATGCTTGACGTGCATGGGGTCACAGGTTCGAGTCCTGTACCGCGCACCATACGTAAAAGCCCTGAAATCACTACGATTTCGGGGCTTTCGTTATTTTAAAGTACGCAGGGCCTATCCCTCTGAAACGGGTATGGACAGCTTTTGGCCTGCGTGGTATAATATCCGAAGAATTTAAGGCTTTCACTTTTGAAGGAGGATGCTCTATGAATTGTCTTGTTTTGCTTTCGGGCTGCGGCGTAAAGGACGGATCCTGCCCTGAGGAGGTGGCACTGACCTACACCGCTCTGGAAAAATATGGGTGCACCTATCAGCCTGTGGCGGATGATATCCCGGTGCTCACCGTGGATCATCTGACGGGACAGCCTGATCAGGAACGCCAGATCCTGAAAGAATCTGCTCGCCTGGGCCGCGGGATGCTGCGGAAAATTCGGGATGTTTGCTGGGAGGATTACGACGCACTGGTGATACCCGGTGGACTGGGACTGCTGACCAATTACCAGCACTCCCAGGCTGTGGCTGACTGTGTCCGGTATTTTGCTGCCGCCAGCAAGCCTATTGCAGCCATGTGCGCCGGTATTGACTTCCTTCGGGGCCTGTTGGGCGGCGATCTGCTGCTGGAAGAGGTGCCGCCGCTGAAGGCGACGGAATACTGCTGCGACCGGCAGAAGAAGATTTTCTACACCCCTGCCTTCAAAAAGACCGACTCCTGCTATGAGATCATGCAGGGCATCGATGCCATGATCGCGGACTTTGCAAAGACTTCCGCCTGAAAAAACCCGCTGCCATATCGGACAGGGGTCATAAGAAAGTAATATCGTATTTTCTCGGGAACGGCGTGGCTTCGGTCACGCCGTTCCCTGTTTCAGCAGTTCATTCAGAGGAATAAAGCCCAGCCCGTCGTACTTGATGTGGATGTGCTGGCTGCCGGCGCCGCTGGAGCGGCAGGCCTTCAGGCCGGATCTTGATCTCACTGTCGTCGTCCAGCTCGGCATTACATTCCTCGATGGTCTGCGGCAGTTTTCTCCTTTGTCATGGGTAGTCACTCCTTTCTTGATTTTAGGCAACAAAAAGCCCGCTGGCTTTGCACATACGGCATAGTCAGCGGGCAGAATGTAAGTTATTCTGTTCAATAATTAAACCTACAAAACAGACTTCATCGTAACGTTTGTGCCTGTTTCAACGCATAAATCATAGAATCGATACCTAATAGTGTCGTATAGCTACTGTTGGTTTTTCTGAAAGCGGGCGTGTAATAAACATTGTTTTCAGCATCAAAACAGAATTTTTCAGCAGTTAGTTCTTTCATCTCACGCGCCAATAGATTACTTCCATAGAAACGGCGGAGGAAGTCGATTCCCGCACACATGGCAGCGACAGGTTTCTTTTCGCTAATAAAATGTGTGACGCACGTTTTTATCACATTGGAGTCTCTATAATTGTTCAATAAACCAATTCCACCGGGTATGATCAATGCATCGTATTCTGCAAAATCAACCTCATGAATATCTTTAATGCGTCCCCTACCGATGCG